>Ga0008834_1000191_pt1 | contig 61920 bp, 50 predicted proteins | sample HotLakConsUCCL28_FD_62213 | JGI IMG/M metagenome (GOLD analysis project Ga0008834, IMG submission 62213) | Hypersaline microbial mat communities from Hot Lake, Washington, USA - Hot Lake Consortium UCC-L28 | ecosystem: Environmental > Aquatic > Non-marine Saline and Alkaline > Hypersaline >... | reverse complement strand
GCGTGGGGACGTTCGCGGACGCCTGGGGGCAGGCGTCCCTACCGCTTGGCGTCCGCGCGGCGGAAAAGGGCCGGTGGACGGGCGAAGGCGTCGGTCGTCGCCGCGGCGGGATCGTCCGGAGGGGGAGGGTGGTTTCGGCGCGTGGGGACGTTCGCGGACGCCTGGGGGCAGGCGTCCCTACCTGGTGAATTTCCCTAGCGCTCGAAGATGGAGCCTTTGGACGAGCCGAGCGGGTCGCGGAAGACGAACCAGGCGAGCACGCCGACGGCCACGCCGCCGAGGTGGGCGGCGGCGGAGACGTTGCCGTAGCCGTTGACCTGCTGCCAGATGACAAAGCACTGCTGGACGATCCAGAGCGCGAACATCCAGCGCGCGCTGAGCCGCAACCAGCTGTTGGGAAGGAACCAGACGAGCAAAAGGGAGACGCGCGCCTTCGGAAAGCGCAGCGCGTAGAAGGCCATGATTCCGGAGATGCCGCCGCTCGCGCCAATGCAGGGCACGGCCGAATCGGGATCGATCAGGATGTGCAGGACGGCGCCGGCCAGAGCGGCGGCGGCGACCAGGAAGAGGAACTTGAGCGGCCCGAGGAAGTGTTCCACGTTGTCGCCGAAAACGAAGAGAAAGTAGAGGTTCCCGAGCAGGTGGAGGGCACCGGCGTGCAGGAAGAAAGAAGTGACGAGGGTGATCCCCCCGTGGCGGAGGGCTTCGGCCGGGACGAGGCCGAAGCTTTCGACGAAGCGTTCCAAGTCGGTGAAGGCGAGCAGGCCGACGATCAGGATCAATCCCGCCAGGCCCCAAGTGGCGAGGGGACGCGCCCCGGTGGTGGGCTGCTCCTCTTCCACCGGCAGCCGGAGGACGCCGGGCAGCCACTGCCACCACTCGTAGCTCGCGCCGGGGTCGCGCTCTCGCTCTCGCTCCCGCATCCGCTCGATGCGCTGGAGGGCGATTTTCTCCCGCAGCTCCGGGCTGGCCTCGCGGACCGGGTCGGCCGTCGCCACCGGCGCCTCGACCTTGGCGTGGGGCAGATCGTCCCATTCGCCGGCGTCGAGCCAGACGAAGTGGCAGCGTTCGCAGACGTCGACGTGGCGCTCGCCGACGGGGAGCTTCAGCGGGATCTCCTCCATCCGGTTGTGGCAGCCGGGACAATCCTTCCGGCGCGGGAACTCCCACTGGCGGGAGCCCTGCCAGAGGGCGTTCATGGTGGATTGATCGACGAACTTCCGGAGCAGGGAGACGGTCACCGCGGTGCCCTCGCAGTCGCCGCAGTGCCAGAAGTTGCCGAACTCGTTCTGGCAGCGGACGAGGGGGTGCCGGCAGTTCGGACAGTCGAGCATGGGTCCCGCCAGCAAAACGATCCCGCCCCGGGGGGCGAGCTTTACTTAAGGCCGGGCCAATTCTCGTCCGCTTCCCGGATGTAGCGCTCGCGGTCTTTCGTCCACATGGCCCGCACTTTTTGGTCGTAGTTCAAGTAGAGCCGTCCTTCGACGATGCTGTAGGCGTGGGGGTCGATCGAATACCTGCCGCCCTTGGCCACGCCGTAGGCGCAGTAGCCGCCGTAGGCCGGGGCGTAGCGATCCGGCCTGCGGCTGAAGGTCTCGAGGTTTTCGGCGTTGGCGAAGCGGTAGGTCCGGCCCTGGTAAACAATCGCGTGCTTCCGGTCGCCCTCGACGGGGCCGTCCTCCTGGTGGTAGCTGACGACGTCGTAGCCCTTCGCGACGAGGGGCGCTGGATCCTTGCCGAAGCCGAAGAGGCCCGCGTGGGCGACCGAGGCGCCGAGGAGAAAGGGGAAAATGAGGCGGAGCGTGGCGGCGGCGATCATGGGGGTGCGAGCAGGAGAGCTTTCGGTTTATTCCGGAGCGGGGGCGGGGCGCAAGCCCCCCTTCCGAAGCCCGACGATCTCTTGGATGCCACCTATTCCGCCCAGGGGGGAATTTTTTTTAACTGGCGGACCGTGCGCCGCTCCGTTTTTCTCCGGCCTTTATGTCCGAAGAGAAAGACAAGCCGATCGATTTCATCCGCCAGATGGTAGCGGCCGACGTGGGCGCCGGCCTGCACGGCGGGCGGGTGCAGACGCGCTTTCCGCCCGAGCCGAACGGCTACCTGCAGATCGGCCACGCCAAGGCGATCTGCCTGAATTTCGAAATCGCCCGCGAGTTCGGCGGGAAGTGCAACCTCCGCTTCGACGATACCAACCCGGAGAAGGAGAGCGAGGAATTCGTCCAGTCGATCCAAGAGGACATCCGCTGGCTCGGCTACGAGTGGGATCGACTCTGCTACGCCAGCGACTACTTCGAGCAGCTCTACCAGTGGGCGATCCGCCTGATCGAGTCGGGCGACGCCTACGTGGACGAGCTCGACCCCGAGCAGATCCGGGAATACCGCGGAAGCCTGACGGAGCCCGGCCGGCCTAGTCCCTTCCGCGACCGGCCGGTGGAGGAGAGTCTCGACCGCTTCAAGCGCATGCGGGCGGGCGAATTCGCCGACGGGGCGATGGTTCTGCGGGCGAAGATCGACATGGCGCATCCCAACATGAACCTGCGCGATCCGGTCATGTACCGGATCAAGCGCATGCACCACCACCGGGTGGGCGACGCCTGGCCGATCTACCCGAGCTACGATTTCACCCACGGGCAGAGCGACTCGATCGAAAAGGTCACCCACTCGCTTTGCTCGCTGGAGTTCGAGGACCACCGGCCGCTCTACGACTGGTTCATTGAAAAGCTCGGCATCTTTCCTTCGAAGCAGACCGAGTTCGCGCGACTCAACCTTACCTACACGGTTGTCAGCAAGCGCAAGCTGCGCGCCCTCGTCGAGGGCGGCCAGGTCGAGGGCTGGGACGATCCCCGGATGCCGACGCTCTCCGGCATGCGGCGGCGCGGTTACCCGGCGGCGGCGATCCGGCGCTTCTGCGAAAAGGTGGGCATCACGAAAGTGCCGTCGACCTCCGATATCGCCCTGCTGGAACACGCGGTGCGGGACGAGCTGAACCGCACGGCGGAGCGACGGATGGCCGTGCTCGACCCGCTCGAGGTGGAGTTGGTCAACTGGCCGGAGGGGGAGGTGCTGGAGGTCGAGGGGGTGAACAATCCGGAGGACGAGTCGGCGGGCAGGCGGAAGATCCCGTTTTCCCGGCGCATCCTGATCGAGCGGGACGACTTCCGCGAGGAGGCCAACCGCAAGTGGTTCCGCCTGAAGCCGGGCGGCGAGGTCCGCCTCCGCCACGCCTACCTCATCAAGTGCGAATCCGTGGAGAAGGATGCCGAGGGGTCGATCCGGAAGCTCTACTGCAGCGTCGACCTCGACACCCTGAACAAGAATCCCGAGGACCGGAAGGTGAAAGGGGTGATCCACTGGGTCGGCGCGGAGCACGCTTTGCGAGCCCCGGTCCGCAACTTCGACCGGCTCTTTTCGGTCGAAAAGCCCGAGGCGGACAAGGAGCGCGACTTCCTCGAATTCGTGAATCCCGACTCGCTGACGGAGGCGACCGCCTTTTGCGAGCCGGCGCTGGCGGAGCTGCCGCCGGGCGAGACCTGTCAGTTCGAACGCATCGGCTATTTTTGCGCCGATTCCAAGCTTTCGCGGCCCGGGGCACCGGTGTTCAACCGGACCGTGCCGCTGCGCGACTCTTGGGCCAAGACCGGGAACCATTGAATGATGTCGAGCGAATCAGCCAGCGAGGACCGTTTCAAAGCCGCCTACGGCGCCGAGCCCGAGGTGCGCGCCTTCGCGCCCGGGCGGATCGAATTCATCGGCAATCATACCGACTACAACGGGGGTCTGGTGATGGGCGTGGCCGTGACCGAGGGCATCACGGTGGAGCTGCGCCGGCGCGAGGATCGGACGATGGTCCTGTCGAGCGATGCCGGCGACCCGGTGCGGGTCGAGCTCGACGCGATGCGTCCGTTGCGGGGCGCGGCCTCTTGGAGCAATTATCCGGTGGGAGTGGCCAAGGTCATGCGCGAGGCCGGGATGCGGATCGACCGGGGCTTCGACATGCTGGTCCACAGCACGCTGCCGGCCGGGGCCGGGCTCAGCAGCAGCGCCGCCTTCGAATTGGCCACCGCCCACGCTCTGGCCGGGCTCTACGGCTTCGAGACCGACTGCGCCGGCTTCGCCCGGATCGGCCGGAAGGCGGAAAACGATTTCGTCGGCATGCCCTGCGGAATTCTCGACCAGGGGGTCTCCGCCTTCGGGAAGAAGGACCACATCGTGCGGATCGACTGCGCGACCGAGGAATTTTCCCTCGTGGCGATGCCCAAGGGAGCGCGGTTCTGGGTTTTCAATTCGAACAAGAAACACGCCCTCGTCGACTCCGCCTACGCCGACCGCCACCGCGAATGCCGGAAAGCGCTCGAGCAATTGAAAAAACTCTATTCCGGAATCGAGAGTCTTTCGGAACCGAGCGAAGCGCAGCTCGAAGCGGCCCGCGATGACATGGACGGGCTTCTCTTCCGCCGGGCCCGCCATGTGGTCGGGGAAAACGCCCGGGTCCGCAAGGTGGAACAGGCCCTCGCGGCCGACGATCTCAAGGCGGTCGGGGCGCTCCTCTTCGAGTCCCACGAGAGCTCCCGGGTCGATTTTGAAAACAGCACGGCGGAGCTCGATTTCCTCGTCGGGCAATTGGAGCGGCAGGCGCAGGTCTACGGCGCGCGCCTGACCGGAGGCGGATTCGGCGGTGCCGTCATGGCCCTGACCGACGAGCGGTTCGGAGCCGGGCACGCGGCGCTCATCGCGGCCGCCTACCAAGAGAAGTTCGGGCTCAGGGCCAGCATCTTCCACACGATCGCGGGGGACGGCGCCCGGCGGCTGGATTGAGTCGGGCCGGCTTGGCACCCCCTGTCCCCGGCACCGCGGCAGGCGGGAAACCAATCCCGCCCTTTCCAAGCAAGGGATGCTTCGATCGCCGTTCCAAGCGCCCGGACCCAGGGGGGGCGGAGGAAGCGGTGAAGCGCTTCGGCTGCGGCCTGCCGTCAAGTGAAAGGGTCGTCGATCGGGACCCTTTCCCGGGGATTTACAGTCGTGTGGAGGAGTGCCCGGTAGATTTCGACCACCTCGCACTCGAGTTCGCTGCGCTCGCGGACCTCTTGGGTCATTTCCTTTTCAATGGCGATATAGCCGGCCCGCCGACCGGCCTTGTCGCGGAGGGGGTCGATGTTCAGCCGCACCCAGTAGGGTCTGCCGGTTTTGTGGTAGTTGAGGATTTCGACGCTGACGGGTTCGTGGCGTCCGAGGGCCTGTTTCAAACGTTCGACGGTGCGGGGGTCGGTTTTTCCGCCCTGCAGAAAATGGCCCGGCTTCCGGCCCGACACCTCCTCGGCCGTGTAGCCGCAGAGTTCCCGGAAAGCGCGGTTGGTCCAGGAGATCCGGCCTTGTCGGTCGGCGATGACGACCGCAAGCGAAAGCTGCTCGGCAAGTTGTTCGAATGGCCGCTGGTGCATGCGCGAAGAGCCCGGATTTCCGGGCGTTCGGGGGCTAAGTATTTCGGGGTGGAAAGGGGTGGGTTATGGATAAGCCTCTCCCAGTTTGTCCGCAACCAAAATCTTCAACACCGGGCGAATCCCATCGGCCAGACGCGGATTCGCGTAGGCCACCCAACTGACCGGGGTGGTCGTGTCCAAAGGGCAGTCCAGCGGGCCGCCGTCCGGCGCTTCGAGCACGCAGCCGGCCTCGTCGAGCAGAAGCGCCGCCGCCAGGTCGTAGGGGTGGCAGGCGAGGTTGTTCTCGATCCCGAGCCGCTGAAAGGCGAGCGGGCGCAGGTCGGCGATGAAGCGGTCGCGCCCGCTCAGGATCTCGTAGAACTGGCCTCCGGTCGAAATGTACTGATCGTTGAAAACGAGCGGCGAGGGGCTTTCCGGACAGCCGTAGAGCCGTTCCCAGAGCGCTTCCTCGAACTCCGCCAGAAGGGTGCTGCCGGCGGGGAAGAAGCGGCTGACCGTGCCGAAGGCATGGCGCACCTCGGCGGCGGCGCTCGGGCGCAGGACGACCCGCTTCTTGCGGCCCTCGGCGTGCAGGTCGATCGCCTCCGCCTTGAGCCCGCCGCCCCGGACCGCGCTCAGCTGGTCGGCGCGCCAGGCGCGGGTGGTGGGCAGCTCCGTCATGGCCGCGACGGTGATGTCGCGCAGCCGGTTCTCCGCTCCTTTCCATGGGGCCAGTCCGGCGAGAATCCAAGCGGAGCGCTTGTCGTACATGATCCCCCGCGTGCCGTCGATCGGGTCGACGATCAACTTCCACGCCGGCGGCCGGGCCCGGGCCTGTGCGGGGAAGACCGGCGCCTCCGCGTCTTCGAGCCCCTCCATGACCAGCTCCACCGGCTGCTCGGCGGGCCAGTGCGCGGCGAGCCAGTCTTGAACCGCCGCCTCGCAGATGCGGTCGATCGCATAGATCGTGTCGGCTGCGGTTTCCTCGCTGATCGCGGCGAGCTGGTCCGGCTGCGCCGCCTCTCTCGCCGCGATCAGGGTGCGGAGGAGATGGAGCTGAAAAGCGCAGAGCAGCTCGCGCAGGTTTTCGGGATCGGCATTGACGGCGGACACGGTCGGGCATCCACGAACGATTTTCACTCGAATGCAACCTCCGAGCGCCGGGCGGGCGGCTTTCATCCTTGCCAAGTCGGGCGGGGCGGGGAGTTTTAGCCGCATGGCAAGGCGATTTGTAGTCATCATGGCAGGGGGCCGGGGCGAACGCTTCTGGCCGGAGAGCCGGCTGGCCCGGCCCAAGCAATTGCTCCCGATCGTGGGGGACAAAGCGATGCTCGCTCAGACGGTCGACCGGCTCGAAGGTTTGGTCGAGGCGCGGGACGTGTTCGTGATCACCAACGCGGAGCAGCGGGAGGCCGTCCTCGAGGTCTGTCCGGAGCTCGACCCGGACAAGGTGATCGGAGAGCCGATGGGGCGGGACACGGCGGCGGCCGTCGGGCTTGCCACCGTCTTGGTGCGGCGGGAGGACCCGGAGGCGAGTTTCGCGATGCTTCCGGCCGACGCGGTGGTGCGTGATGCGGCGGGCCTGCGGGCCACCCTCGAATCCGCCTTTCGCGCGGCCGAGGCGCAGCCGGTGCTCGCGACGATCGGGATCACGGCGACCTTTCCGGCCACCGGCTACGGCTACATCCAGCAGGGCGGCTCGATCGGCGAGTTCGCCGGCCGGCCGGTCTTTCAGGTCACCCGCTTCGTGGAGAAGCCCGACCCCGACACGGCGCGGGGCTACCTCGAAGCCGGCGACTACTTTTGGAACGCGGGCATGTTTATCTGGACCGTCGCGGCGATCGCGTCCGAGCTGGAACGCAGCACGCCGGGACTCTGGGCCGCGCTCCAAGCGATCGACGCCGGCCTGGCCGAAGGGCTGTCGCTGGACGAACTGCTCGCGGAGCACTACCCGAATCTTGAAAAGATCTCCATCGACTACGCCGTCATCGAAAAGGCGAGACGGGTCGTCATGGTGGAGTCCGGTTTCGACTGGGACGATGTCGGCGAATGGCCGGCGGTGGCCCGCCACTACCCGGCCGACGCGGCCGGGAACGTCGTCCGGGGCTCGGCCGAGCTGGAGGACGCTTCCGGCAACATCGTCTACTGCCGCGACGAAGCCCACTTGGTCGCCCTGCTCGGGGTGAAGGACCTGATCGTGGTCGAAACCGCCGATGCGACCTTGGTTTGCCACAAGGAGAAGGCCCAGGAAATCAAGGCTCTGGTCAAGCGCATCGGGGCGAAGGAGGCCCTCCGCCGCCTGATGTAGGCGGCGCGCGCCGAATCGATGAACCTGCTGGGGATCGACTGGGGCGAGAAACGGATCGGTCTGGCCTATGCCGACGAGCTCGGCGTGGCGCTTCCCCTGCCGGCCGCCGTGGCCAAGACCAAGAAGGAGCGCCTGCGGCACATCGAGGCGGTGATCGCCCGGCGGCGGGTGACGGCGCTGGTGGTCGGTTATCCCCTGAACATGGACGGAAGCGTCGGCTTCAAGGCGAAGGAGGTGGACGCCTTCATCGAGGAGCTGGAGAAACGCTTCCGCCTCCCCGTCCATCGGATCGACGAGCGGCTCTCCAGCCACAGCGTGGAACAGGGCCTGCGCGGCGAAAAGCGCAAGCCCAGCCGCCAGAGCGGCGAGATCGACTCACGCGCCGCCGCGCTGATCTTGCAGGATTTCGTGGACGGCCGGGATTAGGTAGGGGAGGGGCCCGCCGGGGCGCGGTTGCGCGCCGCGTCCCCCCCGCGCCCCAGAGGTGGTCCTCGCGGCGGCGGCGCGGGTGCGCGCCGCGTTCTCCCGCGCGGGACCACCCCTGCCCGGGTCTGCTGGACGCAGCCCCGGGCGGTCCCCTCCTATTCTTCGAACAGGAGGGGAGTCGCGCTCGGCCTTAGCTAAATGTCGGCGGCGGCTTGCCGAATCCGACCCCGCAGTTTCCGGGCAGGCAATTCCTGACTTGACCGGGCCGCGCGACTGGGCCCATTTTACGCCTTTCCGACGCGGGTATAGTTTAGAGGTAAAACATCTGCCTTCCACGCAGAGGTCGTCGGTTCGATTCCGTCTACCCGCACCACGCTTCGCTCTGCGAGCTACGCGTGGCTGCGCCGCGCGGAGATCGCAGCTAGCGAGCGTGCCCTGCGTAGCCCGAAGGGCGAAGCACGGGCCTGACCCGGGCATGCCTCCAAAAACTATCACTTTCCTTTCGCTCCGCTCGGCGAGCTACGCGTGGCTTTGGAGTCGAAATTCTCGGGCTCGCGCGCATCCTTTCGATTCGACTTCCGGGCCGATCCGCTTTCGAATCCCTCTTAAACCGTAATTCTAAGATGGATTTTTTACTGCTTGCCACGGGAGGGCCGGACCAGACGGCGGAACAGATCGGATACATGGTCGGGGTCTTCCTGGGCGTGGCCTTCATGGTCGGGATTCCGGTTTTTTCATCGTCTCGATCGTCAAATACGTCCGGACCCGGAGCGGCGCTTGGCTGCTGGGTCTGGTGCTCAGCGCGATTCCCGTGGCGCTTTTCGCAGTCGCCATGGGGGTGGGGTTCTACCGGGGCTTCACCCGTGCTTCCAGCTACACCGCGACCGAGCAGGCCATCCCGGAGGACCGGATGGTAACGACCGAGGATGGCAGCCTGCGGCTGCGCTTTCCGGGGCACTGGAAGCGGATGACCGATCTGAACGACGGTGCCACGCTGCAATGCGGGAATCCCTTCCGGGAGGAATACCTGATCGTCCTAAGCGACCTGAAGAGCGATTTCGCGGGGACTTTGGCGCAGCATGCGGAGATGACGACCTTCAACATCCTCTCCGCGATCGAAGACGCTTCGATCAGTTCGCCCGCGCACATGGAAATCAACGGAATGCCGGCGGTCCAGCATGTGATCACGGGCACGGTTTCGAACATCAAACTGGTCTACCTGCACACCACGATCGAAGGCAGCCGGGCGATCCATCAGGTCCTGAGCTGGACGCTCCAGAGCAAGCGGGAAGCCGCCTTTGAGGTGTACGACCAAGTGCTCCAAACCGTCGAAGAGGCGGAGCCGTCGGCCGAGGAGGCGGACGATTCGGAGCGGGACAAGGTGGTGGCCTGACACCCGCCTTCGCCGTCCGCTCTTACTCGACGGTCACCGACTTGGCCAGATTGCGAGGCTTGTCGACATCGCAGCCGCGCTCGAGGGCGACGTAGTAGCTGAAGAGCTGGACCGGGATGGACATGAGGATCGGCTTGATGATCTCGTGGCACTCGGGGACGAGGACGAGGTCGTCGATCAGGTCTTCCGGGATGTCGCAGCCCTCGCTCGCGATGCAGATGACCTTCCCGCGACGGGCCTTGACCTCCTGGATATTGGCGAGGCTCTTGTGGAAGATTTCGCCCGAGGTGGCGAGGAAGACGCTGGGGCACTTCTCGCTGATGAGGGCGATGGGGCCGTGCTTCATCTCCGCCGCAGGGTAGCCCTCGGCGTGGATGTAGGAGATTTCCTTGAGCTTGAGGGCGCCTTCCAGGGCGATCGGGAACATCAGCTGCCGGCCGAGGAAGAGGCAGTCCTCGTACTGCGCATACTTCTTGGCGATGGCGGCGATCCGGTCGCTTGCGCCGAGCACCTCGCGCACCCGCTCGGGCAGTTCCTTGAGCGCGTTCACGATCTCGACCCCATCGCCGTAGCTGAGGTCGCGCAGGCGCCCGAGGTAGAGGGCGAGCATGGCGCAGAGCATGATCTGCGAGGTGAAAGCCTTGGTCGAGGCGACCCCGATCTCCGGTCCGGCGTGTTGGTAAATGCCGCCGTCGCACTCCCGGGCGATGGTCGAGCCGACGCTGTTGTTGATGGAAAGCGTGCGGTAGCCCTTGCGCTTGGCCTCGCGGAGCGCGGCCAGGGTGTCGATGGTTTCGCCCGACTGGCTGACCGCGATCACCAAGGTGTTCTTGTCGAGCGGCGCGTTGCGGTAGCGGAACTCCGAGGCGTACTCCACCTCGACCGGAATCCGGGCGTAGCGTTCGATCAGGTACTCCGCCACCAGGCAGGCGTGCCAGGCGGTGCCGCAGGCGATGAAAAGGAGGCGGTCGACGTGGCGGAGTTCCTGGGGGCTGAGATTCAGCCCGCCGAAGAAGGCCGTGCTCCCGTCGTCCGAAAAGCGTCCGCGCATGCCGTTCTCCAGCGAGGTCGGCTGCTCGAAGATCTCCTTCTCCATGAAATGGTGGTAGTCGCCCAGTTCGGCCTCGCCGGTATCCCAGTCGACCTGGTGGATGACCGCCTCCACGCTCTTGCTGGAGACCGTGGTGATGGAAAAATCCTCGTTCCGGAGGTGGACGACCTCGTTGTCGTTGAGGTAGACCACGTTCTGGGTGCAGTGGGTGATCGCGTTGACGTCCGAGGCGATCAGGTTCTCGCCCTTGCCGATCCCGACGATCAGGGGCGAGCCTTTGCGGGCGCCGATCAACTCGCCGGGATGGTCGGCGCAGATCACCGCGATGCCGTAGGTGCCCTCGACGTGGCGGAGGCTCTTGCGGACGGATTCGACGAAGCGGTTCTTCCCGTCCTCCTCGGGCTCTTTGGCGTAGTGGTAGGCGATCAGGTTGCTGAGCGCCTCCGAGTCGGTCTCCGATTTGAAGCGGTAGCCCTTTTCGAGAAGGAATTTCTTCATCCCGAGGTAGTTCTCGATCACGCCGTTGTGCACGAGGGAGATCTTACCGTCGCTGGAGCTGTGGGGGTGGGCGTTGGCCTGGGTCACGTCGCCGTGGGTGGCCCAGCGGGTGTGGCTGATGCCGAGGCTGCCGCCGAGCTGGCGGTCCTCCAGCGCCTCCTCGAGGTTCTTGACGCGACCCGTGCGCTTGACTTCCTCGAAACCCCGGTCGGTCACCACGACCATTCCGGCCGAATCGTAGCCGCGGTATTCGAGGCGCTTCAAGCCGTCGAGCATAAGGTTGCCCGCGCGATTACGGCCGACATATCCGACAATTCCACACATAAAGCTTCAATTGAGCGGTTCGACTCTTTAAGAATCAAGCTAATTGGTCTCCCCTTCTTTCCACCCGATCCGTCCCTTCAACCTCCCGCACCCATGAGAAAACGTCGAATTGTTTGCATCATTATGGGCGGCGGCCGCGGCACCCGTCTGATCCCCCTGACCCGCGACCGTTGCAAGCCCGCCGTGCCCTTGGCCGGGAAGTACCGTTTGGTCGATATCCCCATCAGCAACTGCCTGAACTCCGGTTTCAACCAGATCTACGTCCTCACCCAGTTCAACACCGCCTCGCTCCACCGGCACATTCAAGAGGCCTACAAGTTCGATCCCTTCGGGGGCGGCTGCGTCGATATTCTCTCGGCCGAGCAGACGATGACGGACGACAAGTGGTACCAGGGCACCGCCGATGCGGTCCGCCAGAACATGAACCACTTCGGAGGTACCGGCGAGGAGGACCTCTACGTGATTCTTTCGGGCGACCAGCTCTTCCGGATGGACCTGGCGGACGTGGTGCGCGAGCACGACCGCAGCGGCGCCGAGGTCACGATCACGGCCAAGCCCCTGGGGCTGGACATGGCCGAGGGCCTCGGCCTGATGCGCGTCGGGGAAAAGCTCGAAGTGACCGAATTCGTCGAAAAGCCGACCGACCCGCAAATTATCCAAAGCCTCGCCGTGGGCGACAACGTGAAGCGCAAGATGAAGCAACCCGGCGATGCGGACTACTGCCTGGCCTCGATGGGGATCTATGTTTTTAATGCGGGCTCGCTGAAGGAGGCGCTCAAATCGGACGCGACCGATTTCGGCAAGGAGATCATTCCCGGGCTGCTGGGCAGGATGAAGATGTTCGCCTACATCTTCGACGAGTACTGGGAGGACATTGGAACGGTGAAGGCGTTCTTCGACTGCAACCTCCGCCTGACCGACCATTTGCCGCCTTTCAATTTCTTCGACGAAGAGGCGCGGATTTTCACCCGGGCGCGCTACCTCCCCGCTTCGAAGATGAACTCCTGCACGATCGATCGGGCGGTGGTGGCGGACGGGTGCATCGTGACCGATGCCAAACTGATCCATAGTTCGCTCGGCGTGCGGTCGGTCGTCTCCGAGGGATCGACTTTGGAGAATGTCGTCATGATGGGCGCCGACCATTATGAAACGGAGGCCGAGTTCAGCGAGAACCGTAAGCTGGGGCGTCCCAATATCGGCGTCGGCAAGAACTGCCGGATCAAGAACGCGATCTTGGATAAGGATGTGCGCATCGGCGACAACGTGGTCCTCGATCCCGAGGGCCTGCCGGACGATTTCGGTCCCGAAGCCGAAGTCGCGATCCGCGACGGGGTCTTGGTCGTCACGAAGGACGCCATCTTGCCGAACGGCTTCGTCATGAAGCAATAAACCGCCCTATCAGGTCTTGCCTCCGTCCGCGTGGAAGCGGACGCGACCAGGGAAACGGCGGAGTTTTATTTCCGCATTTGCCATTGACAGAGCGATGCGGGCCTCCTTTTTTCTCCCATTCTCTCAATTTCCAGCCATGAAAGTCGTATCTTCACTCAAGTCGCTCAAGGACCGTCACCCGGACTGCCAAGTCGTCCGCCGGAAGGGGCGCGTCTACGTCATTTGCAAAACCAACCCGCGTTTCAAGGCGCGTCAGGGTTAATTACCGCGAGGCCGAGAATACCGTGAAAGCAGAAATCCATCCCCAGCTTAAGCCGACCGCCTTCGTCGATGTTTCGACCGGCACGAAGTACCTGACCCGCTCCACCATGCGCGGCAGCAAGAAGGAAACGATCGACGGCGTCGAATACCAGGTCGTGATTTGCGACATCACCGCCGACTCGCACCCCGCCTTCACCGGCGAGAAGCGTTTCGTCGACACCGCCGGCCGCGTCGAAAAATTCCAGACCAAGTTCCGTCGCCGCCGCTAGTCCGGTCGCCATCTTTTCCGAAAACCCCGCCCCCGGCGGGGTTTTTTGTTGCTGCGCCCAAGAGTGGACCGGCCCGCGTGACGTCGAGCCTGTCAAGGTTCGGCGGACGTAGGGTGCCGGCGATAGCCGGCGCATGGGCTTGACGGGTCGGGGGAGATTGCAACGGGTCGCGGCGGGGTTGGCACAATGGCTATCGCCATCGTGCTACGCTATCGCCGTCGTGCTACGCTATCGCCGTCGTGCTACGCTATCGCCATCGTGCTGCGCTGTCGGGGGCGTGTTGCGGCTGCAGGGTGTAGGGTGCCGGCGATAGCCGGTGCCTGGCTTGGCGGGTCGGGGGAGATTGCAAGGGGTCGGGCGGGGTTGGCACAATGGCTGTCGCCATCGTGCTACGCTGTCGCCATCGTGCTACGCTGTCGCCATCGTGCTACGCTATCGCCGTCGTGCTACGCTGTCGCCATCGTGCTACGCTGTCGCCGTCGTGCTGGGCTGTCGCCGGCGTGCTACGCTGTCGCCGGCTTGCGGCGGGGTGGGTCCTCCTCGCTACGACTTCGATGCGTGGCGGACTTTTTCTTTGGCGGCTTCTTTTTCCTCCTCGATCCGGGTCATCTCGTCGGCGATCTGGCGCTCGAGCTGGGCGAGGGCTTCTTGGTCGCCTTTCTGGCGGGCGCTTTGGACTTGCTGTTCGAGGAAGATCTTTCGTTCCGCCTTCTTCGCGGAATAGCGTTCGTCGATCTTCTTGAGTTCCGCCTTCTGGGCTTCGCTGAGCTTCGCAGGTCCGGAGGGGCTTTCGCGCTCGAGGCGCTCCATCGCGAGTTCGTAGGCACTTTTCATGGCAGTGACGAGAAAGCCTATCCGGCCGCTCCGAGCAATCCGAAAACGAGCGGCAGCAAAACCGCCAGCGGACTCGCCAGAAGAAGAGGGCCTTGGGCGCGTCCGCGTCGGCGCTGCAACCAGGCCAGCCAGGCATAGAATAAGGCGAGGCTCAGGTAGGCGGCGGACAGCGGGAAATGGGCGTCTTGGATCGAGGTGGCGGGCAGCTGCAGGCCGAGGTCCACGATGCTTTCCATCAGGGCGATCAGCAGCCAGGCCGCGTGGTTGACGAAGGCGGTCAGCAGGCCGAGCCCGATGAGGCCGAGCGTGATGGCGAGGACACCGCTGACGATGGCAAGCGCCGCGATATGGACCAGCAGCATGTTGATCCAGACCGCGCCGGGGGAGAGTATGCCGAAGAAGGCCGCGCTGAGCGGGGCGCTGGCCACCCAGGCGGCAAGGCTTACGGAGAACAGGATCGATCCGAGTTCGACGGCGCGCCGGACCGAGCGGTGGCGCCAGTCCCAGCTCTCCGGAGGGAGCCAGCGATAGGGCTGGAGCCGGTTCGAAAGGTAGCCGTGGAGCGGGAGGCCGAAGAGCAGGATGCTTGCGACGACCGCGTAGGACAGCTGGAAGCCCGCGCTGAACAGCTGGAGCGGATCCCAGATCAGCACGGCCACGGCCGAGGCGACAAGGGCGGCGAAGGAGCTGCGCTGGCGCTGGAGCCCGATTCCGACCCAGAAGAAGGCCGTCATGAGAAAGGCGCGCATGGCCGACGGGGCGCCGCCGGTTACTTCGACGTAGAGGTAGACGAGCGGCAGCCCGAGAAGCGGACGGATCGAGCGGGGCACCCGCAGCAGGAGCAGCGCCTGGGCGATCACCCCTGCGATCACTCCGATGTGCAGGCCGCTGATGGCGAAGAAATGCATCGTCCCGCTCAAGCGGAAGCGGTCTTTCTGGGCGGGCAGGAGTTCGGCCTTCTCGCCCAGCATCATCGCCTTGTAAACCCGCTCGACGCCTTGGCCTTCGGGCGCGCCTTGATCCAAAAGCTCGGTCAGCCGGTCCTTCGACCGGTAGCAGAAGCGCTCGAACGGCCCGGGCGGCGCGATTCGTGCGGTCGCACCGGTGCGGGCGAAGCGGTAGTGGACCCCGATGTCCCGAAGGTACTCCTCGAAGTTCCGGCCGGGCGCGTCTCCCGCCGCCGGGCGAAGGACCTCCAGCAGGCCGGTGGTCCGGACCACCGCGCCGGTTTCGAAGGGCGAGGGCTCGTCCGGAGGCCGGTCCGCCGCGAAATAGATACGGTCGCCCGCCCGCAACGGCCCGACGGGAGGCGAGTCCGTCAACTTGGCGATGCCGGTGGCGCGGCCGTAAGGGTCGGGGTCGCGGTAGATCCGCAGGATTTTCAAATCGAGCGTCTGCTCCCGGATCGGTGCGAGCAGCTCGCGGGGCTCCGGCGGGTGGGGCAGCCGCTGCTCGCCGTAGGCCCAGAATGCGGCGGTGGCCGCGAGGAGAAAGCAGGGCGCCCAGAGCCGATCGCCGCGAAGCAGGCTGGGCAGAAGGCAGAGGATCGAAAAAGCCAGCGCCCCGCCCAGCAGTGGAGCCGCCGGCCAGCGCGCCTCGCCCGAGGCGGCGAACAAGCCTGCCACCGCTCCGGCCAGCAGGTAGGCGGCGGGCGCGCGGGCGGGCGCGAGGCGGAAGGCTTCCATACCGTTGGTTTCAGTAAAAAAAGCGTTATGAGGCAAGAACGAAGCGCCCGCTTCGCGCTTGCCTGCCGCGCCGCTTCGGTCGAAGGTCCGTCGAATGGCGGATGATGGCTTGCAGGTCGGCTTGTTCGGCGAGGGCGAGGCGCGCGGCGGCGGGACCGCCGCGCGGCCGCTCGCCGTCCGGATGCGGCCCCGGACCCTTTCGGAAATGATCGGGCAGGACCACATCGTGGGGAAGGACTGCCTGCTTCCGCGGCTGATCGCGGCCGACAACTTCGGGAGCCTGATCTTCTACGGCCCGCCGGGCTGCGGGAAGACCTCCCTCGCCGAGGTCATCGCCGAGGAGACCCGCAGCAAGTTCGTCCGGATCAACGCGGTCCTCTCGAACGTGGCCGAGCTGCGCGACATCCTGAGGCTCGCCCGCTACGAGGCCGCCGCCCGGACCATCCTCTTCATCGACGAGATCCACCGCTTCAACAAGTCCCAGCAGGACCTGCTTCTGCCGGACGTGGAGGCGGGCAACATCCGCCTGATCGGCGCGACCACCCACAATCCCGGCTTCTACGTGAACGCCCCCTTGCTCAGCCGCAGCCATCTCTTCAGGCTGGAACCGGTGGCGGCCGAGGCCGTCGTCGAAGTGCTGCGGAAGGCCCTGGACGACCCGGAACGCGGGCTCGGCGGGCAGCGCTGCACGGCGGAAACGGAGGTCTTCGAGGCGCTCGCGCGCTTCGCGGGGGGCGACCTGCGGCGGGCCCTGAACGCCCTCGAAACCCTCGTCCTGAGCCAGCCGGTCGGCGCCCGGATCGGCCCGGAGGCGGTCGAGGCCTTCGCCCGGGAGCGGCGTATCCGCTACGACCGCAACGAGGACGAGCATTACGACCACGCCTCGGCCCTGATCAAGAGCGTGCGCGGCAGCGATCCCGACGCCGCGCTCTACTGGGCCTTCAAGATGCTCGAGGGCGGCGAGGACCCGCGTTTCATCGCGCGGCGGCTCGTCATCCTGGCCTCCGAGGATGTCGGGCTGGCCAATTCCCACGCCCTCACCGTGGCGGTGGCGGCCTTCGACGCCTGCGAGAAGGTCGGCCTGCCGGAGTGCGAGTTCCACCTCGCCCACGCCATCCTCTACCTCGCCACCTCGCCCAAGAGCAATTCGGTCACGCGCGCCCTCGCGGCGGTCAAGCAGGCCTTGCGGGAGCGGCCCGTGCAATCGGTTCCGCTCTGGCTGCGGGACGGCCACACGAAGACGAACCGCTCGCTCGGCCACGGCAAGGACTACCTCTACAGCCACGACTTTCCCGAGGCGATCAGCGGGCAGGACTACCTGCTCGAAGCCATGCGCTTCTACGAGCCGGGCACGGCCGGAGCGGAGGCGGCGGCGGCCGAGCGGCTGGCCCGCTGGCGGAAACTGAAGGCCGAAATCCAAGCCCGCCAATCGAAACGGAAAGATTGAACTCGGCCCGCCCTTCGCGTAAGCTCCGTCCATGAAATTCAAAAGTGCAGTGGGGCTGCTGGCACTGTTCGCCGGGAGCCTGGCGGCGGAGGAAAAGGCCCCCGAAATCCCCGCCGAGCCGGCCGAGCCGCCCTACGAGGTGGGCGACCTGCTCGACGAGAAGGGCTATACGATCGAGCGCGAGGACCTGCCCGACCTCAATTTCCGCATCGTCAACAACCGCATCCGGCTTTACTGGATCGATGACGACCGCCTGATCGTCGAGCCCGAGGTCGACGAGGCGACCGTGCGTTTCCGCGGTTCGGTCCGGGGCCGTCCCTACCACCGGCTGAGCGGCCTTAGCGACGATACCGGACTGGGCGGCGTCGGCATCCTGCCGCCTCCGCATATTCTCGATACGGTCCTGGTCGTCGGAACCGACGAGGCCGGGGAGCCATTGAGCTACCTTTTCCGCTACAATGCGACGATGAGCCCCGAATCGGAGGATTCCGGGTCGACGGAAGGCGGCGAAAGCCCTAGCGATTAAGCATGGAGCTCCCACAACTGCTCAAAAGCTGGGTGCTGATCGCACTGGGCGTCCTGCTGGCTTCCGCCACCGCCAGCGGCATCCGCTACGACGACACCGGCGCGCTCGTGCTGGCGGTCGTCCTGCTCAGCCTCTGCAACGTCTTCCTGAAGCCGCTGCTCCTCCTCTTCACCCTGCCGTTCATCGTGCTCTCGCTCGGTCTCGGCATCTGGCTGATCAACGCGCTCCTTTTCCTCCTGGTCGGCGAACTGGTGAGCGGCTTTCACGTCGACAGCTTCTGGAACGCCCTCTGGGGCGCCTTCGTCGTCAGCCTGACCGGCGCCCTCGCGAACCTGTTCTTCGGCCCCCGCAACCTGCGGCGCCGCGGGGTCCAGGTGCGCTTCGGCCGCGGGCCCGGCGCGCCGCCGCGCGACCAAGCCGGCCGGCGGCCGCGTAAGCCCTTGAAGGACGACGACGATGTGATCGACGTCTGAGCCTTCTTCGGCCCGGTCCTCCGGCATCCGTCCATAAGGGTTGACTCCCCTGCCGCTTCGCCTGTCTTTTCCATTCTTTTCGCACCACGCACCCATCGCTTATGTCCTCCAGCACTAAATACGATCTCGTCGTCATCGGCGGCGGCCCCGCCGGCTACGCGGCCGCCATCCGCGCCGGTCAACTCGGCAAGAAAGTCGCCTGCGTCGAAATGGAGCGCCCCGGCGGCACCTGCCTGAACTGGGGTTGCATCCCCTCCAAGGCGCTGCTCAAAAGCGCGGAGTTCTACAACAAGCTCAAGCACAGCGAGGACTTCGGGATCTCGGTCAAGGGCATGGACTACGACTTCGGCAAGATCATCGGCCGCTCCCGCGACGTGGCGGACAGCATGGCCAAGGGGATCGGCTTCCTCTTCAAGAAGAACAAGGTCGACCACTTCGTCGGCGTCGGGACGATCAACGTGCCCGGCATGGTCGAGGTGACCGAGGGCCGAGACAAGGGCACCATCCTCGCGACGGACAAGATCCTGGTCGCGACCGGCTGCAAGCCGCGCCGCCTGCCGGACCTGGAGGTCGACGGCGAGCGGGTGATGACTTCCCGCCAGGCCCTCGAGATGAAGAAGCAGCCGAAGTCCATCGTGATCGTCGGCGCCGGCGCGATCGGGGCGGAGTTCGCCTATTTCCTCAACGCCTTCGGCACGAAGGTCATCCTGGTCGAGATGCTGGACCAGGTCCTGCCGGTCGAGGACCACGAGGTGGCCGCGACCGTCGCCCGCGAGTTCAAGAAGCAGGGCATGGATTGCCGGGTCTCGACCAAGGTCGAAAACATCAAGGTCAATCCGAAGTCGGTGAAGATGGACCTGGTCAAGGAAGGCGAGTCCGAGAGCGTGACGGCGGAGGCCTTGCTGCTCGCGATCGGCGTGGTGGCCAACACCGAAAAGCTCTTTTCGCCCCGCATTAAAGTGGAGCTCGACCGCGGCTACGTGAAGGTCGACGGGAAGTACGAGTCCACCGTCAAGGGGATCTACGCCGCCGGCGACATCATCGGGCCGCCCTGGCTGGCCCACGTCGCCACCTACGAAGCGGTCCAGGCCGTTCAAGGCATGTTCGGGCACGGCGAGCCCAAGCGGGTGACCGACTTCCCCGGCTGCACCTACTGCCTTCCCCAAGTCGCCTCGATCGGCAAGACCGAGAAGAAGCTCAAGGAGGAGGGGATCGACTACAAGGTCGGCAAGTTCCCCTTCCAGGCCTCCGGCAAGGCGGTCGCCTCCGGCCAGTCCGTAGGCTTCGTCAAGCTGCTGGTGGACCCGAAGTACGGCGAGATCCTCGGCGCCCACATCGTCGGTGCCGACGCCACCGAAATGATCGCCGAATACGGCCTCGGCATGAAGCTCGAAGCCACCGCCGAGGAAATCCACCACACCATCCACGCCCACCCCACCATGAGCGAGGCGATGATGGAAGCCGCCGCCTCCGTTTTCGGCGAGGCGATCCATATTTGAGCGGGGGCCGAGGCCGTTGCTGCGGTCGTTGCTGACGCCGTTGCCGGACCGCTATTGCGTCCGGCGGCTACGGAGAAACGGTCGAGGACGGTCCGCCGCGTGAAGCGACGGGTGGCGGGCCCGGATCGTGTTGCGCGCTTGGCCGCGGCGGCCGGGCGCTGAAGCAACCCGGCTACGGCTCGTTGCCGGAGCGCTATTGCGTCCGGCTACTCGTCGTTCTCGATGATGCCTTCGGCGAAGCGGTGGTAGGCTTTTTCGAAGGTCTTCGCCATGGTGTCGGGGAAGAGGTGGAAATCCCCGTTCCCAAGGGCCTCGACGATTCCCTCGCTGACCACGGAGACGGGATCGGCGATGTCTTTCAGCCCGGAGTTGGTCGCCATGTCGGTGTCGATGGGCCCGGGATGCACGCTGAGCAGCGCCGTGCCCTGTTCCTTGAAGAGCGGGCGCAGGGCTTGGGTGAAGGAGTAAGAGGCGGCCTTGGAGGCCGGATAGGTGGCGAAGTCCGGGAAGCTGCGCAGGGAGACGATCGAATTGAGCTGGACGAAGGCGCCGCCTCCGTTGGCTTTGAGCAGCGGGGCGAAGGCCTTGGCCATGCGGAGCAATCCGTAGACGTTGACCTCCAGCTCCTTCTCGAACTGCTCGATCACGTCGTCGGCCAACACATGGGCTCCGATCAGGATGCCCGCGTTCGAGACGACGATTTCCACGTCGGTGGCGGTCCGGGCGGCGTCCTTGATGGTGCCCGGCAGGGTGTAGTCGATTTCGAGCGGCACGACCCGGTCGCCGAATTTTTCCACCAGGGCCTCCGCCTTCCCGCGGGAGCGGACTCCGGCGTAGACTTTCTTCACGCCGCGCTCGAGGAAGGTCTCGACGACGGCTTTGCCGATACCGCGGTTGGCACCGGTGACGAGGGCGACTTTGTTTTCGATATCGAAGCTCACGGGCGAAGAGCTAAGCGCTCGGCAGGCCGCAGGCAAGCGGGAGCTCGGAAATTCGCGCGTCGCGCTATCGAATGCCGAGCCGTGCGCGGGCCTCGAGGCAGCGCGCGCTGCCCGGCTCGAAGCGGCGGCAGACCCCCGGCCGGCTCGCGTAGATCCGGCACCGGCGGTCCGCTCCGAGGAAGGCGCAGGCCTGAAGGAAGGGCAGCGGATGCAGCTGGAAGGCCCGCTCGGACGAGGCGAGGTGCTCGGGCAGCCGCCGGGCCTCGCTTCGGATGGCCGGCTCCCGGTCGGCATCCGCCTCGCCCGCGAAGATCGGAAAGCAGCGGCAGCAGGCGGCGCAACGGGTGCAGTCGTATTCCGAGGCCGCAGGCATGAAGGTGAAGTTTGGCGGCCGTCGTGCCCCGAGGCGACGGAAAACGTCCGATGGCCCATGCTTCGCCCTTTGGGCTACGCAGGGCACGCTCGCTAGCTGCAATCTCCGCGCGGCGCAGCCACGCGTAGCTCGCAGAGCGAAGCGTGGTGCTCCCGGGCAGATTCGAACTGCCATTTGCGGCTTCGGAGACCGCTGCTCTATCCATTGAACTACGGGAGCGTAGCCACGAAAGGCCCGAGCTTTCGAATCAAGACCCCGGGGTCAACGCGAAAAGGAGGAGTGGCGTAGGGTGCCGGCGATAGCCGGTGCCTGGGCTTGGCGGGTCGGGGTGGGTTGCAAGGGGGCAGGCGGGGTTGGCACAACGGCTGTCGCCGTCGTGCTACGCTGTCGTCGGCGTGCTACGCTGTCGCCATCGTGGGGCGGGGGCATTGGGGCGTAGGGTGCCGGCGATAGCCGGTGCCTGGGCTTGGCGGGTCGGGGGAGATTGCAAGAGGTCGGGGCGGGGTTGGCACAATGGCTATCGCCATCGTGCTACGCTGTCGCCATCGTGCTACGCTGTCGCTGGCGTGCTGCGGGGGCTGGAATTCATGCCTTTGCCGGGCGGGCTGGGGGGGCTTTTTCGGGCGGCGTGTTTTCGGGGGCGTCGCTTTGGCGCTGATAGGCGCGCCAGAAGTTTTCCCAGAAATAGGATTTTCGGAGGTCGAGCGCGGGGTAGCCGGGGAAGCAGCAGTGAGTGTGCGGCCAGTCTTGCCAGTTTTCGACGAGGCCTTGTCGGACCGGATTCTTCCGGATGTACCGCACGAGTTCCGGGAAGGCGCCGCCTTGCCGGTCCTCCTCGCGCAGGACGTTGTCGTAGGCCTGATCCTGCAAGCGGTAGCCTTCGAGGACGGAATTCCATTCCCGTCGCAGCCAGGCGATCGCATCCAACTGGTCCGCGCGCCGATTCAGGCCGACCAGCAGAAGGTGGGCGTGGTCGGGCATTAGGCAGTAGACCGGGCTGGCGAGAAAAAACCGCGCGCAGCAGTGGACCAGCAGGGTGCGAAAGCGGCCGTGCGCCGCTTCGTCGAGCCAACCGGTGCGGCGTTGGTCCATGGTCATGCTCCAGTGCACATAGGCGTAGCCTTGATAAAACGACGCATGAAGGCGTTGAAGTCGCCTGTGCTCCTGCGCGGGCATGCGGAGAAGCAAAGCGCGCCGGCGCCACGAAGTCTAACGTAAAATTAAGGGAGTGGCGTTTTTTAGGGTGCCGGCGATGGCAGGGGGTCGGGTTGGTGGGGTCGGGGCGTAGGGTGCCGGCGATAGCCGGTGCCTGGGCTTGGCGGGGCGGGGGCGTAGGGTGCCGGCGATAGCCGGTGCCTCGTTTGGCGGGTCGGGGTGGGTTGCAAGGGGTCGGGCGGGGTTGGCACAACGGCTGTCGCCGTCGTGCTACGCTGTCGCCATCGTGCTACGCTATCGCCGGCGTGCTGCGCTGTCGGGGGCGTGTTGCGGCTGCAGGGCGTAGGGTGCCGGCGATAGCCGGTGCCTGGGCTTGGCGGGGCGGGGGTGTAGGGTGCCGGCGATAGCCGGTGCCTCGTTTGGCGGGGCGGGGCGGGGTTGGCACAACGGCTGTCGCCGTCGTGCTACGCTGTCGCTGGCGTGCTACGCTATCGCCATCGTGCTACGCTGTCGCCTTCTTGCTACGCTGCGCCGTCGTGCTGCGCTGGCGCCTACGGGCTCTCGGCAGCGACGGGCTCCGGGGGGCTTAGGGGGCTTCGAGGGCGAAGTTCACGCCGGTGATGCCGGCGGCGGAGACGGCGTCCATCACGCGGATGATGACGGCGTGGCGGGTCTTGGCGGCGGGGGCGATGGTGACCTGGGTGTTGGTCTGGTTGGCTTCGCTCGCTTCCTGCAGGCGGGTGAGCATGGCCTCGAGCTCGATCAGGCGGCTTGCGGCGGGGCTGTCGTACTCGTATTCGTTGACCACCACCTGTCCGTCTTCGCGGATTTCGATGATCTGCTCGTCGGGCAGTTCGAGGGGCTCGTCCTGCTCGACCGTGCCCGGCAGCTCGAAGGAGATGTCGGCTTCCTGGCGCTCCAGCGAAGAGGTCACCATGAAGTAAATCAGCAGCAGGAAGACCGCGTCGATCAGGGGCGCGATCGGGATCTGCGGCTTTTCTTCGGGCTTTTTCTTGAGGCGAGGCATGGATTCTAGGAAACGGGCGGCTGCGGGTTTTTGGGAACCGCGAATGCGCGCGAATGGACGCGGATTCGATCGATGGATGGGACTGAAGGAGCGTGAGGATTGGTGAAACGGAAAACGGGAAACTGGAAACTGAAAAACCACCTACGAGGCGGGCCTCAGCGCGCCTCATAGGTCGCGTAGATGATCTCGTAGGCCCCGGCTTCGGCGGCGGCTTTGAGGAGTTTGCGGACGGCTTCGTATTCGGTTTCCTGGTCGGCGCGGACCTGCACCTGGAGCTCGGGGTCGGCGCGCAGGCGGGCCCGGATCGCGGTCTGGACTTCCTCGAGGCTGCGGGCCTCGTCGCCGAGGTAGTAGACGCCCTCCGCGTCGACCGAGAGAATGCCGCGGCCGGAGGCGTCCTCGGGGACCTTGCTCTCCTCCGACTCGGGCAGGTCGAGCTCGACCTGCCGCTGCGCCTTGGCCACGGAGGCGACCGTCATGAAGAAGACGAGCAGGAGGAAGACCATGTCGATCATGGGCGCCATCTGGAAGTCCTCGGGCTCCTGGTGCCGGCGTTTCAGTTTTTTCTTCATGCGATGCGGGAGGCGGGATGCGGGATGCGGGATGCGGGATGCGGGATGCGGGAGGCGGGAGGCGGGACGAAGTGCTGCGTAGCTCGGAGGAGATCTATTGGATGTTGAATGTTGGATGTTGAATGTTGGACGTTCGACTAGCGCCGGGCTTCGCCCGGCGCTAGTCGCCGATTTTCCGGTACTTGCCGCCGTTGCGGGTGGCGATGGAGCGCATGCGGTCGCCGATGCGCTCGTCGTCGATGCCGCGGGGGTCGGGGAAGTGGATGGCGTGGATGCGCGCGTCCTTGGGCAGGTCCTTTTGCCGCTGGCGGACGAGGTCGAGGACTTCGCCGAGCGGGACGGGGCCGGATCCGCCATCGGTCCGGTCGGAGAAATAGCCTCCGTCCGAGATGAGGAAGATGACGTCGGGCTGCATATCGAAAGCGAAATCCAGGATCGGAACGATCCCGTTGGTGTGGTCGCCGACATCGGGGGGCGAGGCCCAGCCGCGGCCGGAGCCGTCGGTGCGGAAGTCTTCTTCGAGCCATTCGAGGGCGAGATCTTTGTTGGCGACGGTCGCGGGGATGAGGTCGTTTTGAAAGGGGTCGAAGTTCCGGGAGTGCTGGATGAATCCGAAGAGGGTGTTGGCGTTGAGGCTGCGGACGAGGTCCATGGCCTCCTCTTTGATGGTTTCCATGCTGGAGCCGGCGGCGGTCACGGCGTTGACCACGGTGACGGAGATGTCCATGACGATGACGAAGCGGGCGGCTTCCTCTTCGATGCCGAGGAAGGAGACGCTGGAGGCCTGGGAGCTGAGGGCGCCGAGCGCGCCCATCAGGCCGGACTGGCCGAAGAGGGCGTCGGACTCGCTGACCATGGCCTCGTTCTCGACGGGGGTGAAGTCGACCTCCGGCACCTGCGGCAGGGGCGGGGCGGAGGCGAGCAGGCTTTCGGTGGTGAGCTGGGGGACGGTGGCCGGAGTGGCGGCCGCGTTTTGGAATTCCGAGACCGCCATCTGGTGCTCCAGTTCGCGCTGGGGCAGGTAGATCGTCTTCGGCGCGCTGAAGACCGGCTCCTCGCGCAGGCTGGTCACGAGCACGGTCACGAAGCGCGCGGCCAGCAGGATGAGCGCGATCACCAGCACCGCCTGCCCGAGCGAGAGCAGGCGCGACTTGCCCCGGGCGCCGGAGTCGGCGGCAGTCTTTTCTTTGTAGCGCTGGGTGAGGGATGACATGGGTTCTTTTTTTGAACGCCGAACATTCAACATCCAACATTCAACATCCAACAGGCATCGCTCGACTTTGAATGCTTGGTTTTGAAGGTTCGAGGCTGGAGGGAAAGGTCGGGAAGCTTGGGCGTTGAATGTTGAGAGTCGGAGCTTGAATGTTCCGAAGCGGAGGCCGGGCTATTGACCGGCCTCCGTTTCGGTAAAGCTGTCGATGCAGTCGCCGCCGGTTTCGACGACGCCGAGGATACGGGCGTTGAGGCGGTTGCGGAAGATGAAGTAGGCGACCATGGCGGGGATGCCGATGACGAGGCCGGTGGCGGTGGTGATGAGGGCCTCGCCGATATCGCCTGCGAGGGCGCTGGGGTCGCCCATGCCGACTTGGCCGATGGTCTGGAAGGCGCTGATCATGCCGCTGACGGTGCCGAGCAGCCCGATCATCGGGGCGACGGCGGCGCAGACGTTGAGGTAGTTGATCCACTGGCTGATGGCGCCGTCCTCCGCCTCGACCGAGTCGATGAAGCTGGACTCGATCTTGTCCTTGTTGCCGTCGGGCAGTTCCGGGCGGGCCTTGCGGAGGGCGTTGCCGAGGCAGCGGGTGAGCACGGCGGGGGCGCTGCGGCAGAGCTCGACGGCCTTCTCCACGTCGCGGGCGGCGAGGGCTTCTTCGAGGGTCGGGACGAGGCCCGCCGGGACGAAGCGGCCGAGGACGGTTTCCCGCCAGCAGTAGAAGATCAGGAAGAACATGAAGAGCGCGGTCAGGCCGAGCGGCCACATGGCCCAGCCGCCCTGTTGGAGCAGGCCGAGCAGGGTGGTTTCCTGGGTGGCGGCCTCGGCGGCCTCCTGGGCGAATGCGGCCGGGAGCAGGAAGGCGCTCAAGGCGGCGAGGACGAGGAACAAGCGTTTGGTCATGGCGTGGCTTTGATGGTTTGAGTGTGGCTTAAAGTAGCAGTCGGGTGGGCAAGGACTCGACGGGATCGACGGGCGAGGGCGTCTGGAGCGGCTCAAGCGCTTCCCCGTCCACATCCTCATCCTCTTCCTCTTCCTCTCCCCCTTCGGCCGCAGGCGGAGCGGTGAACACCTCCGGTGCCCGGCCCGCGACGGCGGGGAGCGTTTCCGGCCAGGCGTAGCCGCGCTCGCGCATTTCGAGGGCGAGGCGGGTGGAGGCCTCGTCGAGGCGCATCTCCTCGGCCGCGACGACGGCGAGGGCGTAGCAGGCGTCGAGCTGGGCGGCGGGAAGTTGGCTGGAAAAGGCGACGGGCTGGAGCGCGGTCCAAAAGGCCTCCTCGTACCGCTCGTTCTGGAAATGCAGTTCGGCGAGCACGCGCCAGGGCAGGGCGGAGTCGCCGGCGGGGTCGTAGCTGCGGATCAGCTCGCGGGCCTTGTCCTCGGCTTCCTCGCTCATCCCGCCGAGGAAAAAGCCGGTCAGGATGGCTTCGTCGAGTTCCTTGAGCCGGGCGGCGTCTTCGATCTGGGGGCGGAGGACCTCGATCATGGCGACGGCGCGGAGCGGCTCATTCTGTTCGAGGGCGAACTGGGCGTAGCGGACGAAGAGGTTGAGCTCGGAGCGGTCGAGCAGGTCGAAGAACTGGCCCTTTTGCTGGTAGAAGGCGCGGAAGAGCTCGAGCGCGTCGTCCGCGCGGTCGGGGTCCTCCATCCAATCGTAGAGCGTGCGGGTGTACTGGCTGCCGGGAAAGGCGATGCCGCGGATCGTGTCGGCGGGGAAGCTCATCTCGGCGGAGCCGCCGCCGAGCGAGACGCTGAGCTCGAGGGTCTCGCCGTCCCAGCCGACCACGCTGCCGGTCTGGCGCGCGCCGGAGTCGAGGAGGATCTGGACGGGGCCGCGGAGGACCTGCCGGATTTCCTCGAGGGTCGCGCCCTTGTCCTGGGCGCGGAGGGCGGGGGCGGCGCAGCAAAGGAGCAGGAGGGGGAGGAAGCGGCGGGCGGCCCGGGTCCAATTTCTTACGAACGAGGGTTTTCGGCTAGGCCTCGGATCGGCCAGGGGGGAGTGGGTTGCCGGATTTTCGAGGGTCATGGCTGGTCCTCCTTTTCCTTGGGGGTGGCGGCGAGGGGCTCGTCGGGAAGGCGGGCCTTGAGGGCGTCGCGGAGGGGGCGGGCTTCGTCGGCGATGGCGAGGGTGCGGATACGCTCGTCGGCGAGCATCTCCTCGAGGCTGTTGTAGGCCGCGCGGAGATCGCCGAGCGCCTCGAACTGGCGGGCGCTCATCAGGTAGGCCTCGGCGGCCAGCTCGGGGTAGGCGCGGTAGACGTTGTAGACGCGCTGGGCGTAGGGGACGGCGCGCTTGAGCTCGCCGGCGGCTTCGGCGTTGCGGCTAAGGGCGAGCAGGGCTTGGGCGTGGGGCCGGCCCTTGGCGCTGCGGAGCTGGAGCAGGTCCTCGAGCACTTCGCGCGCTTCGTCGTGCCTTTCGGTGACGGTGAGGGTCTCGGCGTAAAGCAGGTTGGCGCTTATGGCGAGCGGGTGCATGGGGCTCTCCGCGCGGAAGCGGGCGAGCTCCAGGCGGGCGGCTTCGGCCTTTTCCTGGTCCAGCAACAGGTGGGCGCGGGCGAAGTAGGCGTAGCTGCGGTGGTGGCTGTCGGGGTGGTCCTCCTCGAGTTTTTCGAGGTAGCCCTCGGCCACGCGCGGGTAATCCGGCGCGAGGGTGGCGGCGACCTGGCCGAGGGTCTGCGCGTCCATCCGCTCGATCGGGACCTGCTCGACGATGTCGAAGACCAGGCTGGTGGGCTCGTCGGGCGGGACCATCGACTGGAGGTAGAGGTTGAGCCGGGCGTAGTAGGTGAGGCGGTCGTCGGCGAGGGCGGCGGCTTTTTCCTCGGCGATCCATTGCTTGAGCGCGGCCTCGCGCTCGCGGCGGCCGAGCGCGCCGAGCCGCTTCTCGATGCGGGCGAGGGCGTCGATGATGTTGGGCACCTCGCCGGCCTCGATGTCGTCGCCGTAGCGGGCGAGGGCGTCGTCGAAGACGGCCCGGGCGAGCTCGTCCCGACCCCGCTCCGCATGGGTCCAGCCGATCCAGTAGAGGGCGTCGCTGATGCGGGCCTTGTCGGGCACGTCTTCGCGGGCGAGGTAGTTTTCGAAATGCTCGAGGTGGGCGTCGAGGGTGCGCTCGCGGTCGGCCTCGCGGTCCTCGGCACCGGCGACGGCGCGGAGGATCTTGCCGGTCTGGAAGACGGCGTAGGCGAAGAGGTGCCCGGCCGAGGGGTCGATGGAGGCGAAGATCTGGCGGGCGGTGCTGAGCTCGCCGCGGCCCATCTGGATGTCGCCGAGGAGGACCCGGCCCTCGTCGACCCGGCTGTGGCGCGGGTATTTGGAGAGGTAGGCCTCGATCGCCACGAGGGCGGCCTCGTAGTCGGCCATCGCGTAGAGGGTGGCGGCGCTCCGGTAGGCGACTTCCGGCTCGAGGCGGCCGCCTTTGACGTCGGGGGCGAGGGCCTCGAGCGCCTCCAGGGTGGCGGCGTAGTCGCGCTCCGCGAAGAAGCTCATGGCGCGCCAGTAGCGGGCGTCGGGCAGGAGCCCGTGCCCGGGGTGCTTTTCGATGAAGCGGTCGAAATCGGCGCGGGCCTCGACCGGCTGGTTCATCAAGTTGTGGTTGTAGCCGCGCAGGAAGCGCACGCGCGGGGCGAGCGAGTGCTCCCCGTGCGCGCCGAGAAAGGCGGAGAGCACTTCGATCGCGTCGTTGTAGCGGCGGGCCTCTTGGTAAGCGGTGGCGAGGAGGTAGAGCGCGTCGGGCACGAGGGGCGAGTCCGGGAAGCGGCGGCCGAAGCCCTCGGCGATCTTGAAGGCGTCCTCCCAGACCCCGACCTCGATCGCGGCGAGAATCCAGCGGTAGTGGGCCTCCGCCTGTTGCTCCGAGGAGAGATCCGGATCGCGGGCCAGCCGCTCGAAGAGAATCCAGGCCTCGTGCGCGCGGCCGGCCAGGAGGTAGGCCTGGCCCCGGGAGAGGAAGAGCGCGGGGGAGTAGTCCTCCGCCTCCACGAGGCCTTTCAGCTGGGCTTCGAGCCGGGCGATCAAGCGGGTGTAGAACTGCGTCCAGAACTGCCCGCCCTGGTAGAGCCCGACCTCGTTGCGCCGCTCCTCGAAGCGGTTGCGGGTCTCGGAGAGGCGCCGCCGCTGGGCGTCCAGCAGGCGTTCGTAGGGCGGGACGAGTCGGTAGCAGCGGAGGGCGTCGTCGTAGGCGCGGGCGGCGAGGAGCTCGTTGCCCATCTTCAGGGCGGAAAAGGCGAGCACGGCGAGCTCGGGCATTTCGGTCACGTCCCAGTCGCTCTCCAGCATGTAGGCGCGGGCCTGCTCGACGCGGCCGCGGTCGAGGGCCTCCTGCAGGGCGTTGAGACGGGCCTTGGTCCGGAGCACGCCGGGAGAAAGCCGCTCGTAGAGGCGGTCGAGCGCGGTGAAGGCCTCGTCCGCCTGGTCCGAGTCGAACATCAGGCGGACGGCTTCCAGGGTGGCGAGCGCGGCTTCCGGCCGGTCCGGGTCCATCGCGACGAAGCGCCGGTAGCTGTCGATGGCCTGCTGCGCCTCGCCCTGTTCGGCGTAGGCGCGGGCCAGGTTGAAGAGGACGAAGCCGAGGCGGCTGCGGTCGTCCGGAAACTGCTCCACGAAGGCCTCGAAGAGCCCGACGGCCTCCTCGGCATTGCCGCTCAAGAGCGCCGCGTAGCCGTGGACCGGAAGGACGACGAGTCGGAAGGACTCCTGCGCCACCTCCGGCTCCCGGCCGAAGGTGCTCTGGATCGTCTCGAAAGCGCTGTAGGCCGCCTCGTAGTCGCCCGCCGCCATGGCGGCCTGGCCTTGGGCGAGGACTTCACGCAGGGTGAAGGCGGTCTCTTGGGCGGACGCGCCCGGCAGCAGGGAGAGGGCGAGCAGGGCGGGAAGCGCGAAGCGGCGGAGGCGGCCGAAGCGCCCCGGAAGTCCGGCGGCCGGCCGGGCGGCGGGGCGCCGGGGGCGGAAAGGGAGCGAACAGCGATGGACGAAAGACGGCATGAATCGGGACGAACCGACCGAAGAGCTGAGCCAAGAAAGCCGGAACGGCAAGGCCGGAATCCACCGGCGGACGGTTGACGGCATCGGATGAAAAAAGGAAAAAGCCGCCGCGCCAAAGGCACGGCGGCTTTGTGGAAAGCGAAGCCCGGAGCTTAGGCCTGATGCCCGCGGCGGCGGACCATCACGTAGGTCAGACCAAGGAAGCCGGCGATGAGCGCGAAGGCTTGAGGCTCGGGGACGACCGAGCCGCTTACAGCAAGACTATCGATGTCCATGTTGCCCCTTCCACCGCCATAACCGATGATCCTAAATTCTGTTTCGGATGTGAATGAGCTGTTGATATTCACGACTACGGTCGTAGCATTGGTGTCTTGGAAGTCCGTCTCGAGGTTGTCGTATAGTATGCCACCCACCTCAGCTGCGATCGTATCTGGACCAGCCGCGGTAGCGCTAACTTCAAACTCGAATGTTGTGACATCGATCTGAAAGCCGTTTGCAGGAGTTAACGTAAACGTGCCGAATCCTCCCAATGCAGCAGTTGTCCCCGTCCAATCACCATTAAGTCTGGCGTAAGGTGCGTTTACAAAGTCGCTTCCGAATGTGGTATTAGGGAAAAATGTTGTGGCAGCACCACCGACAGTGAAGTCATCAGCCGTTATATTGGCCGTTCCAATGCTATCCGAGCCATCTGACCCGAAAGCGTAGAATGCGATCTGCCCATGAGCAGCGCCGACGAGCCCAGCCGCAGAGGCTATGGCGAGGAGCGTGAGTTTGTTGTTTTTCATAGTGATGTGTTTTTTTCGATTTGATTGTGGTGAGTGATAAACTGTAGGCCGGAAGAGCGAGAATGTCCTTATGGACGTCGGGAAAATACCCCATAAAAGTTTAAGAATTAGCTCGCTTGAGTGACGATTTTGTTACATCTGAATTTTTTGTGCGTCGGGTCTTGGAGAGGAATTTTCAAGCTGTCGGATGACGGCACGGGTTTAGCCGGATCGTTGCCAAATTTGCGAAGGGGCCTTTTTTTCCAGTCCTTTCCCTAAATTATGCAGTTCGACGGCCGCGAAGAGGCGCAAAGGGCTCGAAATCGATCTTGCCGTTGAAGGCCGAAGCGTCGGGCTTTGCGGTGATCGGGGTTTGCGGCCGTCGGGTGCCGCCTGCGCCGGGGGATTTTCCAGCTCTCGGGCGTCTCGGGTCGAGGGGCGAGCCCGCTCGACAACGAAAAAAGGAACGTTGTCGGGCCTTGGCCCCCGACCGGAGCGGCCTCCGCGGCAATGCGGGCGACAAGATATTTCTTCTCCTTAGGGTGACGCGCATGCGTCCCAGCCGGCCCGCGTCCGGTCGGCTGCGCCTCGGAGCGGCTAGGATCGGAAAAACCCGAGCTGTCCGCCCGCCAGGGCGCTCCCCGCGGGCGTGAGCGGGTCACGGCCTGCGGGGAGCGGAGAGCGGCGCTTAGTCGGCGCTGATTTCGAGTTGCAGGAAGCGCTGCGGATCGGCGGGCGGCGAGGTTTCGGTGTAGCGGTGGGTGTAGGTGCCGTCCAGGTTGTCCACCACGGTGTGGGTGAAGGCGACCGGCGCGAAGTCGACCGTCAGGTCGGAGGTCGCGAGCAGGCTGACGGTGATGCCGTCCGGCTCGGCGGCCCGGTCGCTCGTCAGCGTGAGGGCGAGGGTCCCTTCCGCATCGATCCCGAAGGCGATCGTATCCGAGCCTTCCCCGTCGCCGAAGCCGGCCAGGTACTCCTCGGCCACGGTGAAGCCGTTGTCGTCGGTATCCGTCCCGAAGTCCGCCAGCGCAAGCCCGCGATCCGTCAGGTAGCCGCCGAGCGGGTCGGGGCTGCTGTCGCCGGAACTTTGGACGATGATATCGTCGATAATCCATTGTTCCGAGCCGTCCAGCGTGCCGTCTGCGGTGTAGAGGAAGGCGAGGCGGACGGAACTCTCGCCCTCGACGGCGCCGGGAAGGGCGATCGGACCGGACTCTTCGAGATCGGCCGCGGTCACAGCTCCGGACAGGATATTGTCGAAGCTGAAGGCGATCGGGTTCCAGGTGGCGGCGGCGGCGTCGGCATCCGGGTCGCCGGTGTCGACGTAGTCGGTGGAATAGAGCAGCTCGAGGGTCTCGACGCCCTCCGCGTCGAAGCCGCCGGCGTAGAGGAAGGAGAGGGTGACGCCGGTTTCCGAACTCAGGTCGAGGGCGGGGGAGACGAGGTAATGCTCGTCGGTGCCGGTGCCGTCGTTGGTGGCCCCGTCGATGAAGGCGTCGGCCGCGGAGAAATCCCAGGGATCGTCGCCCTGAATGGTGGCGTTGAACCAGTCGGGATCGTCAAAGAACTCGGACTCGATCAACCCGGCGAGGGGCGTGGTGGCGTCGACGGCGACGGGATTGGAGTAGTCCGCCCCGTCGAAGCTATAGAGGGCGTAGAAGTACTGCGTGTCGGCATCCAGGCCGGTGTGGGCGAAGGGCGCGGACTGGCCCTCGAAGAGGAGGGTGCCGCCGGCGAAGGACTCGCCGGGCGCGGGCGGGGTCCCGGAGGGCGTGGTGAAGGTGCCGGTCTGGTTGAAGACGATGACGACGTCGTTGCCACCCTCGGGCGAGAAGGCGATTTCGATTTCGCTCTCGTCGATCGCGGTGGCGCTCACGCCGGAGGGAGGCGTGAGGTCGGACTCCGGATGGAGGCGCGGGGTGGCGTCGGCCACGTCGGCCGCTTCGATGGTCCACTCGGAGGCGGTCCAGGTGGGATTGCCGGTGGTGACGTCGGCATTGCGGACGGCGCGGCTGTCGGTGAAATTCCACGGCTCTTCGGTCCCTTGGGTCCCCGGCGAACCGTAGACGTCGACCAGGACGCCGGTCTCCTGGCCGCCGGAGAAGCGCAGCTCGAAGCTGTCGTCGCCGTTGGAGTTGACGTTGCCGATATCGTCCTCTTCGGCCACGCCGTAGACGATATCGAAGTCCGCGCTTTCAGCTACGATATAGGTGCCCCCGGCGGGGATGGTTCCGGTCAGCGGAATATCGGTGCCGGAGGTGTTGGCGTTGAAGTAGATGACCAGATTCCAGTTCCCGGCGGCAAGGTCGATCGCGCTGCCGGTCGGGTTGTAGAGCTCGACGTAACGGCCGTCTTGGAAGTTATCGGCCGGATCGACCACCTCGGATATGAAGACATTCGGGATGACGGTGTCGTTATCCTGGATGATCACGGTGGCGGACGAGGGGCTGCCGGTGATGGTGTTCCCCGAGGTCACCAGGTTCTGCAGTTCGAAGACGGCGGATTCGGAGGGTTCCTCTTCTCCGTCGTCGGTCAGGTTGACGGTGACGGTTTGCTGGTCGCCGTCGGCCGCACCGGCCCCGAAATTCACGGTTTGGGTGGTGTAGTTGTCGATGTCGGCGAGTTCGGCGAGGCCGTCGCCGGCGTCGAAGACGATATCGACGGAGACGGGGCTGCCGTCGGGATTACGGATTTCGACGGTGAGGTCGAAGCTGCCGTCGCCTTCGTTGACGTTGATGGAGGATTCGGTGAAGAAGACCTGCGGCGGAGGCGTCACCAGGTCGCTGCTGCCGAGGAAGGCGTCGTCGCCGGGGGAGGCGTCGTTGGCGGTGGCGAGGTCGACTTGCTGCCAGACGGAGGGAAAATCCAAAACGCTTGTGCCGGTGTCTAAATTATAACCGGGCTCCGTGCTAGCGCGCACGAAAGAGGTTTCCCCACCTTCAAATCCATCGTTGGTAAAGGGAATCGCATCGACGATATTGCTTGGTTCCTGAACGGACGAAGCGTAAAGGACGATGGAATCGTTTCCGTCGAAGAAGGTTGCCTCGCCGTCCGAAATTGCGGCTTCGCCGGCGGCTACGGGGCTTGCGGCACCCGAATTTGCCACGATGATCGTCGCCCCCGGCGCGATTTCAAGGTTCGAAATTTCGGTGATTCGACTCGTCGAATTTCCGGCTGTTTTCCAGCTTTCGGCATCGGCATTGCTCCAAACCGCGAGCTGGTAGCCATCCAAATCAACAGCGGCATCGGAGACATTGGTCAGCTCGATGTATTTGTTGTTTGCCGAGCCTTCGTAATATTGGGTGATGAGGACGGAGGCGACGACGTCGTTATCGATGATGGTCGCCGTGATGCTGTCCGCGATGCCCTGATAGTCGGGATCGTCGGTGGAGGTGGCGACGGTGATTTCGCCGCTATGGAGCGACTCTTGATCGGCGTCGTCCACGGCGGTGACGGTGACGGTCTGGGGCGTGGTGGCGTCGCCGGGCGTGAAGGTGAGGGTAAGGGCGTTGCCGGCGCCGTTGCCGAGATCGAGTTCGCCGTCCGGAGTGAGGATGACATCGACGTCGGAAGCGGGGGTGGAGTTGAGCGCGACGTCGAAGGTGTCGGTGGCGCCGCCTTCCTCGACCTGGGTGCTGCCGCCGGATTCGTCGATGATGAGGGCGGAGAGGGGCGAGCCGGGCGTCGCGGTGATCCGGAGCTCGGGCGCGCCGGGATCGAAGGTGTTGTCGAAGCCGGAGAAGGTGGCGACGGCCCCTCCGGTCGAGGGAACGCCGATGAGGAAGTGGAAGCCGTCACCGGCGCTGATGGCGTCGATCAGGGCGGCTTCGATCGCGCTGAGATCGATGCTGACGGTCTCGACGGTGCCGCCGCCGGTCGTACCGTCAAAGGGGTAGGTCTGGGCGGAGGTCGCGACGACGGGGGCGGTGGCGAAGTCGGTCGTATCGATGCCATAGGGTGAAGCCGCGTCGAAGGCCAGAGCGTCGTAGTCGCTGGAGCCGCTCAGGTCGCCCTTGCTGTCCGGGGTGAAGAGGATGAAGTACTCGCCGGTGGCGGAGAAACCACGGTCGTTGACGGTAAGCAGGAGTTGCAGCTCGCTGATCCCGGCGAGGGACAGTCCGTCGAAATCAGCGGCCGAGAGGGAAAATTCCGCGAGGCCGTATTCGTCGAAATTGCTGCCGGAGTTTTGCGCGTAGAAGGCGTCGTCCTCGGCCGGGCCGTCGGCTTCGATATTCCGGGTGCCGACGGCTTCGGTGGAGAGGAAGACCTCGGTGCCGGTGGTGAAGTCGAAGTCGCCGGAGGAGGCCAGCTCGGTGGTGGCGTTGCCGGACGCGTCGGTCACGGCGCCGGAGCCGATGAGGACGTAGTAGCCCGTGCTGGCTTCGAGGAAGGCGGAGGGGGTCAGGGTGAGGGTATTCTCGTCGAAGGCGACGTCGGTGGTCACGTCGAAGGCTTGGACCAGGCTGTCGTCGCCGGTGCGGCGGAGCTCGATATCGCCCGTTCCGGCTTGGACGGGCTCGTCGAAGGGGATCACGATATCGATGTTGCGGGCGACGTCGGTGGCTCCGTCGGCGGGCGTCGTGCCGGTGCCGGTGTCGATGGCGGGCGGGGTGGTGTCGGCGGTCGCCTCGACGATTTGAAAATTATCGAGTTCGATCACGTCGTTTGCGGCATTCAAGGTTCCGGTCAGCACCAGGCCGATCGTGGAGGCTCCGGTGACCGGCACCGTCACGGTTCCTTGGACGGGATCGGTCTCCGGATCGTCGTACCACTCGACGGCACCCTGGCCGCTCCCGTCGATGAAGATCTCGTAGCTTCCCGCATCCGCATTCGCAAAGGCGTAATAGTCGAAGGAAACTTCGTAGTTGGAGGTTGGCGAAACCGACACCGGATCGAAAGTGAAAGTGTAGGGCGACAGCGTCGGTTCTCCCGGTTCTCCCCCCAAGTCCTTACCGAAAGCGGTGTTTCCGGAACCGATGTGGGTGGATGGCTGGATGAACAGGCCTTCGTCCGGGCTGCTGGGATCGACGAAGGTCTGGCTTGCAATATCGTTTGCCCAAGAGGGCGAGCCTCCATCGAAATCCTCGATGGCGATCAGCGTTTGCGCCTGGGCGCTCAAGGCGAGGCCGAGGGCGAGAGGGGGAAGCAGGTGTTTGGATCGTATAGGGTGGGGTTTCATGATGGGATGGATGTAAGGTTTTGCTGTAGGGAAGGAGGGAAAATCAGTCGTTACGGCTCAGGACGGGGGGCGACCAATTGCGGTTGAAGCGTTCGTTTTCCCCGACGAAATCGGTGACGCGGTAGGCGCGGATTCGGAAGGAACCGGCTTTTTTCGGGGGGAGCAGGAGAATCAGGTGGCGGTTGCCCGGCCGGAATTCCCAATTATTGCGGAGGACGACGCGGTGGGTGTCGTTGTTCTGCACGACAAGGCCGACGAACACGTCTTCGTTCAAATGGTCGCGGAGGGAAACCGGTTCGCCGATCCCCGGTTCGAGGATGAAGTTCTCGTCCATGAAGCGGCAGCGGAAAGGGATCTCCATGAAATTGACAAAGGCGATGTGGTCCATGGGGAGCCCGTCCGGGCTGTCGTTCATGGCGAGAAGGGAAAACTCCGGAGCGTCCGGATCGTCTCCGGAGGCTTGTTTCATGAAGAAGACCAGCATTTCCGAAGAACTGACCGGAACGCGTCCGACTTCGGTGTAGACGGGTTCTCCTTCCGTCGTCGTCCCGGTTTCGCGGTAGAAGCGGAGCGGGTCGGGCCCCTCGTACTTGTAGGTCCCGAAGGACCGCGCGAGGGAACGGAATTCGAGCTCGACCATCGGCTCGCCGGGGGCCGGTTGGTAGAGGATACCGGTCCAATCCGCGGTCAGGATAGGAAGGACGCGGAATTCGGCGCGCACGAGTTCGGGTTCGGATTGGGCCTGGATCTGAGCGACCCAACCGTAGGCGAAGAGGGTGAGGATCGTGAAGAGTCTCATATTTCGTCGTCTGACCAATTGAAGCGGAGGATGCGGAACTGGCGCCCGAAGGTATTGTCGTTGCTCGTCGCCACCTCGGAGATGCGGCTTGCGTCGCCGTCGACCCGGTCGGGCAGGCGTTGCACGACGACTTCGCAACGGGCGGTCGAAACGAGGTTGCCGCCCGCGGAGTTGGCCGAGGTGCCGACGGCGTGAATGACGAAGCTGTCGGACCGGACGGTGAGGTAGGGGGCCAGCATTTCGAGAATCAGGCTCTGTGAAATGTAAGCGGGGGAGAAGTCGGGGATGTTGCCGTTGATCGCCGCGTCGCGGATGGCGTCGTGGAGCACCGCGCTGTTGGCGAATTCCTTGACGGTGGAGAAAGGCGCGTTCGTGGAAACGAAGTCTTGGATCCTTTCGACGAGGGCGTCCGCGAGGTCTTCGATCTGCTGGTCCGAAAGGCGGCGGAGGGGTTGGCGCATCGCGAGGCGGCCGGCCGTCTCCGCGGCGCTGAGGTCGGACGGATTGAAATCGGTCAAGGTGGAGTCATCCTCGAGCTGGCCGACGGATTCAATCGCGAGGTCGGTCGAATCGCCCAGATTGGTGAAGGCGTTCTTCAGATCGGTGATGTCGTTGGTCCCGTAGCGCCATCCGTGGAGGGTTCTGCTCAACATGGCGGACCAGGCTTTTTTCGAAAGCGAATTCACGTTGAAGCCTCCTTCGAGGAGGAGGTCGGCGGCGGCATCCGCTTCCCGCATTCTCGCGGCGGTCGTTTCGCCGCGCGGCAGCAGCGGTGAAACCGGAAGGGGCTGATGGTTTTCCCAGCCCAAATTCGGAGCGCCGGTGTAGAAGTACTTGTCGAAGGCTTCGTTCAGCTCATCGCTCCACGGAGAGCCGACGCTCAATTGGACCGGTTCGTCCGTGCCGTCTCCATCGGCATCGAAATCGACGGTTTCGTAGGAAAGCGGGAGACGGTGGAGCGTTCCGACCGACAGGGGCTCGCGCTGCGGGAAGTTGTAGAGGAACACCTGTTCGTAGCCCCCGCTATGGGAGTCCTCTTTATGGTCAGCGATCACGTCGGTGCCGTCGTAGAGGTTGGCCAGTTGGCTGACCGCGAAGGGGTTTTCATCGGTGATATCCACCACCCGTTTCACCGCATCGGCTTCGTAATCCCATACCGGCTGCCGAAGGTCAAAGCGCAGGGCGAGGTCTCCGGCATCCGGATCGCTTCCGGTAATCAATTCGTCCGCGAGTCGAAAATGAAAGCCGATATTGTAGTGGTTGAGGGTGTAGCCGGGGCTGCTGTATCGCGAGTACTCGTCGCCGCGTAAGGTCAGGGTCGGCGGATTGGGAACCCGGTAAATGTTCCGCAATTCCCAAAGGGGAGTCGCCCATGTCTTGCCCGTGTCGTCTTCGAAGACCGGACTGTTCGAGGTGGATGCCGAATCGAATGCGATGAGGCGAAAGGTCAATCCGTTCTCCGGCATGCGCAGGTTAATCCGGATCTCGTCGTCCGGTTCAAGGACGGGATATTGCGGGTCCGCCGTGGTGTGCCAGGACCACTTGTGATAATCGTGATTGGGGTCGGGAATGTAGTCGGCCGCGTTTTCCGGATCTCCTCCGGAACGCAGGATGTACCCGCCGAGGTCGCGCGCCAGACCGTCCGGTTTTTCGGTGGTCGCATGATAGACTTCACCCGGTTGAAGGACGACGTCGTCGATCACCATCCAACTGGACATGACGGTTTCGTTGATCGAATTGTTCGTCGCACCGCCGCCTAGGACGCTGCCCAGGTCTTCGTCGAAATCGAACAGATTGGTGTGCAGTTCCTCTTCGACGACACCGCCCCCGCGTCCCCGGCCGGCACCCATTTTCTGGATGCTGAGAATCAATTGCTCCGGAGTCGCGTCTGCACCGGGTTCACCGAGTTCCGAAGGGAGCATCATGATCACAAAAGCCCGGTTTTGACTCTCCGAGGGCATGCGGATCGGGAAGGGGTAAGGGTTCCAAAATTCGACGTCCGCGTGAAAGCGAATCCGATGCTTCTTATCGGTTTGGGTGTGAAAGGCTCCCAGCCGGAAGGATACTTCCGAAACAATCGGCATGACCGTCCGCACGGGCTCGAATTTCTCGTCGTCGGCATCCACGGAAGCGGAGCGATACCCGTAAAAGTCCTTTGGCGGAATGCGCACCAGCTCGGAGTTCGCGTTGAAGCTGCTGCCCTCCAGCTGAGGATTGTTGGCATTGGCGTTTCTCGGGTAGGCGACGCCGGACGCGGGGTTGATATTGAAAAACTCGAGGTAGTCCCCGGCGAGATAGCGGTCGTTTTCAAAGGCGGGATCATCGAGCAAGTCGTCCAAGTCCTCCCGGCTGCGCCCGGTCAGGTTGACCTTAAGCCCGCCCAGTTGCGGATTCTCCAAGACGCTCATCGAGACGACGGAGAAGTCGTGCCGCCTCTCGGCGAGTGCGTCGGGAACGTCGGCGGGGTCGGAAAAGGCCAAGCCGAGTTGATCGGCGGTATGGATTCGAGCGATTGTTTCGACGGTCGACTGTTCGATGGGTTGGCTGGGGCCGTCGCGACCGCGCCGGGTTCCTGCGAATTCGGAGAAAATTTTGTCTTGGGCTGGAAAGAGCAGCAGGGACTCGGCGATGTCCTGCCGTTCTTCCGGACCGTTGAGGAAGTCCATTCGTTCGGTTTCGTTCTTCCGGTTGATGCGGGCTTTGACGTTTTGCTCTTCGGTCCAGTAGGCGAAGTAGTCGCCCACGCGATTCGCCTCGTCCTGAATGTACTTCCGTTCGACCGAAATGACGTCGCCGCCGTTGACCGCGGGAAACAGGAGGTGGTCGTGATTGTCGTCCGGCGCAGCCGTAATGTCCGGATTCCTTCCGGAGACGAGCCAGACAGGTGTCTGGGCCGTGCCCGAACTCGAGTCGTAGACGCCGCTCCATTTTGCGGTGGCGTCGGTGCTGTTGGAATCCGCCTCCGCCCGCGCCGTCACCCGCTGGTCGGGCCCGGCGTGTTTTTGGAGCTCGCCGAGGGCGACCATGGCTCCGAGGCGGGCGTTTTCGCGGGCCAGGAGTTGGTTTTTGGCGAGGGTCGCGTTGCTGATCTCGACCGTGGCGAAGGCGGTCAGGCCGAGGAGGAGGAGCAGCACGAAACTCACCAAGCCGAGGGCCATGACGAGGGCGAAGCCGTCGCGGCGGGCGTGGTGGTTGGCGAAAGAGGGTCCTGGACTCGGGCGTGACATGCGAAAACGGCGGGAAAGCAATTTCGGGGCCTAAGCTCCAAAAGGGCAGTGAGAAAGCACGGCGTCTTCTTTCCTGCAATTGAAGTTCGGCTGCGTCACCTGATTTTCACAATGCGTGAAATCGGGTGAAATTGCGGCGAAATCCTGGTGTCCGGTTGAATGAAGCCTGAGGGAAAGACTTGGGGCGGGGCGGTAGGGGGTGTGGTTCAGAAAGTTGTCGGTCCGCACCGCCGCCGCTCCACCGCTCGCTTGCTAAAGCTGCGCGCTACGCCCCTGGCGCCCTAAGCGTTCACCTGAATGATTGGGCGCGGATCGACGATTGCGGAGGGTTGATTTTTGAATTTTGATGGACCGGTTGAGGGCGCGATCAGCCCCATCGTCGGCTCCAAATTATGGTGACGCGCAAAGCGCGGAATCCCGCAAAGATCTCCTTCGCGGGTTCCTTCCAAAAATCAACAGTCAACAGTCAACAATCGACACTCATCCATCCAACCAGTAGGCTCTGGACTCTTCGGTTGACGCTGATGCCCCCGGCGTCACCCGTAGCGCGCGGCTTCAGCAAGCGAGCGGTGGAGCGGTGGCGGTGCGTACGGACGCTTGCTGAAGCGGCGCGCTACGGGTGTGGGGCGTGGGGGGCGGACAGGAGTGTCCGCCTCACGTTTGCGCTTGGGGGGCTAGATCAGGCCGAGGACCATTTTGCCCTCCTCGGTGATCATGTCTTGGTTCCAGGGCGGGTCCCAGACGATGTCGACTTGGGCCTCGGCGACGCCGGGAACATTTTCCAGGTGGGTTTTCGCGTCCTCGGCGATGACGGGGCCCATGCCGCAGCCGGGGGCGGTGAGGGTCATTTGCATGTCGACCTTGTGGCCGCCTTCGAGGCGCTCGCTCAGTTCGAGCGAATAGACGAGGCCGAGGTCGACGATATTGACCGGGATCTCGGGATCGAAGACCTTTTTCAGGGCGTCCCAGAGCTGTTCCTTCTCGACCGGGCCGTTGGCGCCCTCGGCGTCGGCCTGGCGGGCGGCCTCGCTGACCTCCTCGCCGAGGGCGTCGGCGTTGGCGCCGCTGATGCGGAACATGCCGTTGGTCGTCATGACCGTGAAATTGCCGCCGAGCCGGTGGGTGATGGTGACCTCCTCGCCCTCGGACAGCCGCATGGGCGTGCCTTGGGGGATGAGGGTGGCGTCGACGTCGCGGGAAAGCGTGCGTTGCTCGTTCATAGGAAAATGCCTAGTCCAACTCTTGAGAGTTTGGAAGGATGGATTCGGGGGAATTTGCGGGGGGGCGGGGAGCGATGCTGAATCGGCGGCTCGGCCGGGTTTTGTCTTGGGCGCGGGACGCTTGCTGAAGCTGCGGGCTACGGCTTGGGACGCTTGCTGAAGCTGCGGGCTATGGCTCGGGACGCTTGCTGAAGCTGCGCGCTACGGCTTGGGACGCTTGCTAAAGCTGCGCGCTACGGGAGACCTTGGCGGCGAATTTTTTGCGGATGAGTTCGCGGAGGTTTTCGGCGAGTTCGTCGCTCTCGACTTTTTGGATGATTTCCTCGAAGAAGCCGAAGACCATCAGCTGCATGGCGGCGCGTTTCGGGATGCCGCGGCTCATCAGGTAGAAGAGTTCGGCCTCGTCGATATTGCCGGTGGTGGCGCCGTGGGAGCACTTGACGTCGTTGGCGAGGATTTCGAGGCCGGGGAGGGCGTTGGCCTCGGCCGTGGGGTCGAGGAGGAGGTTGCGGTTGGTCTGGTAGGCGTCGGTCTGCTGGGCGCCCTCGGCGACTTGGATGAGGCCGGAGAAGATGGTGCGGCTCTTGTCGAGCAGGGCGTTTTTGTAGAGCAGGTCGGAGACGGCGTTCGGCGCGTTGTGGATCTGGTAGGTGCGCTGGTCGAACTCCTGGGACTCTTCGGCCACGGTGAGGGAGTACATTTTCACATCCGCGCCGGGGCCCTCGATACGGGTCTGGCTCTCGTAGCGGGCGCGCTCGGCGCCGATGTTGACGGCGAGGTTTTGGACCTGCGCGTCGCGGCCGGCCACGGTGGTGTCGAGCTGGAAGGAGACGGTCTTTTCGTTCCAGTCCTGGACGACCTTGCGGAAGACCTGGGCGCCGTTGCCGGCGTGAAGGTTGCCGACGGCCACGTTGAGGGCGGCATTGTCGTCGGTATCGGAGAAGAAGAGATCGACCACCGCGACCTTCGCGTGGTCCTCGGCCACGACGAGGGTGTGGGGGAAGACGGCGCTGCGGGCGCTACGGGTCCAGTAGTAATTGACCAGGGGCTTTTCGATCTCGACGCCCTTCGGGACGAAGAGGACGGTGCCGGCGCGGACGGCGGAGGCGTGCAGGCCGAAGAACTTTTTCGAGCCGAGCTCGGTCGATTCCTTGAGGAAATGGCGCTCCATCAGCTCCGGGTGCTTCTCGATGGCCTCCGCCACGGGCAGGTAGACGACGCCCTTGGCCGCGAGTTCCTCGTCGATGCCCTCGAAGGCGGCCTGCGCGTCGTCGACGAAGACGCAACGGCCGGCGCGTTCGCTCACGAGGGTCGAGCGCTCGACGAATCCGCGCAGCACGGCGGGATCGGCGGGCTCGGCCGGATCGAAATCGTCGATGCTCAGGCGGCCCACGCTGGCGAAGCGCCAGGCCTCGTCGCGGGCGGTCGGCATGGGCAGCGTTTTGAACTGCTCGAGGCCGGCCTGCCGACGCTCGGCGAGCCAGGCCGGCTCGTTCGCGGATACTTGGGTGGGCATGGGATCTTGGAGAGTGGTGGACATCGTGCTTCGCTGTGCTCGAAGGTTGAACGATTGGCGTTCAAGGTTGAGCTTTATTTTCGGGTTGGGATTGGAATTTCGGGGGGGTGCTCTTCGGGGACCACCCCGGCCCTTCGGGCCACCCCTCCTTTCGGAGCAGGAGGGGAGTCTTTATTGTCGGGTGGTGAAGTGGTGTTTGGTGAGGTTGGGATTGGTTGTGGGGACCACCCCGGCCCTTCGGGGCACCCGGCTTCGCCGGACGCGCCCCTCCTAACCGGCGGCGGCCGGACAGGCGGGGAGTCGATTATGGGCGGTCGTGAGCGTATCGGTCATCGAAACTTCCGGCTTGGATGTTGAGCGTTGAATGTTGGATGTCGAATGTTGGAAGGGATTTCCGGCCTCAGCCGACGCTTCCTTCCATCTCCATGTCGATCAGGCGCTTGAGCTCGACGGAGTATTCCATGGGGAAGGCTTTCATCAGGTCGTTGACGAAGCCGTTGACGGCGAGGCTCATGGCTTCGCCTTCGGAGAGGCCGCGCTGCATCATGTAGAAGATCTGTTCGGCACTGACCTTGGAGACGCTGGCCTCGTGCTGAACCGTGTTGTGCTCCCCGCGGGTGGTGATGGCGGGGTAGGTGTCGGTCCGGCTGTTGGTGTTGATGAGGAGGGCGTCGCACTCGGTGTTGTTTTTGCAGTTCTTCAGGTGCTTGGGCATGTGCACTTGGCCGCGGTAGGTGGAGCGGCCTTTGCCGATGGAGATGGACTTGGAGATGATGTTGCTGGTGGTGTGGTCGGCCAGGTGCATCATCTTCGCGCCGGTATCCTGGTGCTGGCCGTTGTTGGCCAGGGCGATGGAGAGCACCTCGCCGCGGGCGCCCTTGCCCTTCAGGACGACGCCGGGGTACTTCATGGTCAGGCGGGAGCCGATGTTGCAGTCGATCCATTTGACCTCGGCGCCCTCGTCGGCCATGCCGCGCTTGGTCACGAGGTTGAAGACGTTGTTCGACCAGTTTTGGACGGTGATGTACTGGATCTTGGCGCCCTTGAGCGCGACCAGTTCGACGACCGCGCTGTGGAGGGTGGCGGTTTCGAACTTCGGGGCGGTGCAGCCCTCCATGTAGGTGATCTCGGCGCCCTCGTCGGCGATGATGAGGGTGCGTTCGAACTGGCCGAAGTTTTCCGCATTGATCCGGAAGTAGGCCTGGAGGGGCTGCTTCAGCTTCACGCCCTTGGGCACGTAGATGAAGCTGCCGCCGGAGAAGACGGCGCTGTTGAGCGCGGAAAACTTGTTGTCGGAGGCGGGAATGACCTTGCCGAAGTAGGGGCGGAAAATTTCCGGGTATTTGGCGAGGCCCTCGCTGGAGCCGACGAAGATCACGCCTTCTTTTTCCAAGTCCTCCTTCATGCGGGAGTAGGCGGCCTCCGAGTCGAACTGGGCTTCCACGCCGGCGAGGAACTTGCGCTCCTGCTCGGGGATGCCGAGGCGCTCGAAGGTCTGCTTCACGTCGTCCGGCACTTCGTCCCAGCTGCGGCTGGGGAGCTGGCCCTTGGACAGGTAGTAGCGGATCTTGTCGAAATCGATCGCCTCCAGATCCTTGCTGGCCCAGTTGGTGGGCATGGGCTTTTTGTAGAAGATGTCGAGGGCTTTGAGCCGGAACTCGCGGACCCAGTCGGCCTCTTCCTTGACCTTGGAGATGTAGCGGACGGTGTCTTCGCTCAGGCCGACGCCGGCGTCGTACTGGTAGTTCTCCGGGTAGGAGAAATTACCTTTCTCGGTATCGACCTTGAGGGCTTCGTCTTGGATGGTGGTGTCGGGCATGGTGGTGTCGGGCATGGTTTGCGGGATTCGAGGTTCGGGATGCGGGTGAGTGATTGATGTGGGGACCACCCCGGCCCTTCGGGCCATCCGGCTTCGCTGGGCTTCGCCGGACGCGCCCCTCCTTTCGGAGCAGGAGGGGAGTCTTTATTTGCGGGTGGTGCTTAGGCTTGGGCGGTGGCGAAGGCTTCTTTGACCCAGTCGTAGCCTTTGGATTCGAGCTCGCGGGCGAGGTCGGCGTCGCCGCTGTGGACGATGCGGCCGTCGAACATGACGTGGACGACGTCCGGGACGATGTAATCGAGGAGGCGTTGGTAGTGGGTGATCACGAGGAAGCCGCGGTCGGGAGCGCGCATCAGGTTGACGCCTTCGGAGACGACCTTGAGGGCGTCGATGTCGAGGCCGGAGTCGGTCTCGTCCATCACGCAGTACTTCGGCCCGAGCATGGACATCTGGAGGATTTCGCAGCGCTTCTTTTCGCCGCCGGAGAAGCCTTCGTTGAGGGAGCGGGAGGTGAACTTGCGGTCCATCTTGAGTGCGTCCATTTTGGCGTAGAGCTCCTTGTAAAATTCGACCGCGTTGACTTCCTCGCCTTCGGGAAGGCGGGCGGAGCGGGCGGCGCGGATGAAGTTGGCGATGCTCACGCCGGGGATTTCGAGCGGGTATTGGAAGGCGAGGAAGAGGCCGGCGTGGGAGATCTCGTCGGCTTCCTTGCCGAGGATGCTTTCTCCGTCGAGCAGGATATCGCCGCCGGTGACCTCGTAGTCTTCGTGCCCGGCCATGACTTTGGCGAGCGTGCTTTTGCCGGTTCCATTGGGGCCCATCAGGGCGTGGACCTCGCCCTTCGGGACGCTCAGGTTCAGGTCCTTGAGGATCGGTTGGCCGTCGATGGAGACATTCAGGTTTTTAACTTCGAGTGCGTTCATAAAGTGGTGCGGGATTCGGGTTAGGAGATTCGGGTATTCGGATTTAGGAGGCGGGGGAGCGTTGGCCGTTGAATGCGATTTCGATGTGCTCGGCCTCGTAGCCGTCGGGGAGGATGGCTTTCAAATCGGCGACGACGGCTTCGGGCAGGTCCACGTCCAGCACCTCGCCGGTGGCGCGGCAGTAAAAGTGGGCGTGTTGGGTGAGGTTCGGGCAGTAGCGGGTGGGTTCGCGCTCGAAGTTGACCTGGCGGATGAGGCTGGTCTCGACCAGGGTCTCGAGGCAGTTGTAGACCGTGGCGAGCGAGATGGAGGGCATGTCGCTGCGGGCGCGGGCGTAAATTTCGTCGGCGGTGGGGTGGTCGCGCTTTTCGAGCAGGATCGAGAAGATGTGCTCGCGCTGCTTCGTCGAGCGCTGGCCGCTGCGTTCCAGCGCCCGGTCGAGGAGCTCTTTGTATTCGGGGTGCAGGTGCATGGTAGGAGGAGGCGGGAGGGTGAGGGAAGATCTTGCGGTAAAGCGAGGGAGAAGAAACGCGGGCCGGAGGTAATTTCAAGTCGTAATTGGAATAATTCTAAAAAAAGGGGGGCGGGGGGGCGTCGTCGCTTGGGAGTTGAGACTTGTCCGGGGCGGCGTCACAGTCGCGGGCATGGCGGCTTACCGGTGTTTTATTTTTCCAGAGGCTTTGATTGCGGGCGACCGGGTGACGCTCGACCTGCGGGAGAGTCATCATTTGGTGCGGGTCTTGCGGGCGAGGACCGGCGCGGCGGTCGAATTGCTGGACGGGAAGGGCGGGCGCTTTCGCGGCGAGCTCCAGCGGGCGGATGCGAAGCGGGCGGAGGTGCGGGTGCGGGAGACGGAGGCGCTTCGACGCGAGGGGCCGGAGCTGAGCTTGGTGCAGGCCTTGCCGAAGGGGAAAGCGATGGACTTGATTTTGCGCATGGCGACGGAGATCGGCGTGCGGCGGATTCAGCCGGTCTTCGCCGAGCACGGCGAGGTGCGGATCCGGGGGGAGCGTCTGGCGGGAAAGGTGGAAAAGTGGCGCGCCACGATGGTGGAGTCCTGCAAGCAATGCGGGCTCCCTTTCCTGCCCGAGCTGGAGGCGCCGCTGCCTTTGAGGGAGCTCGGCGGCGCGGACTGGTTCTCCCGTTCGGGTCCCGGCTTCGTGGCGAGCCTGGAGGCCGGCAGCCGGCCGCTGGCGGAGGAGATCGCCGCGTTGAAGCCGGCGGCGGGGGGCCCCGCGGCGGTCTCGGTGGCGGTCGGGCCGGAAGGGGATTTTTCCGAGGGCGAGTATGCCTGGCTGCGGGAGGCCGGCTTCCGTCCGGTGCGTTTGGGGGCGAACGTGCTCCGCGCGGAGACGGCGGCGGCTTACATCCTGAGCGTGGTGGATCAGTTGGCGCGCGCGTCCTCCTGAACGGGGGCGTAGCGCGCCGCTTTAGCAAGCGAGCGGTGGAGCGGTGGCGGCGGTGCCTACGGACGCTTGCTGAAGCGGCGCGCTACGGGAGGCGCCGGGGGCGTAAGCGTTAACCGGAGAATTCAGAGCTTACTGGTTGGATTGATGAGTGTTGATTGATGAGTGTTGATTTTTGAGTTCTTGTGCCTTCGTCCGGTCGATCGAAATTCAAAAATCAACACTCCTCAATCGTCAATCCGCGCCCTATTATTCAGGTGAACGCTGATGCGTCCCGGGGAGGGGCGGCTATTGCAGCTCGAAGCCGAGGAGCGTGATATCGTCCTGTTGGTAGGGCTTTCCGGTGAAGGCGAGGACGCGCTCGTAGGTGATCTCGAGGGTATCCTTGAGGTCTGCCACGGAGTTCGCCTCGAGCTCCTTTTGGAGGCGTTTGAGGCCGAATTCCTGATCCTGTTCGTTCGAGGCTTCGAGGATGCCGTCGGTAAAGGCGTAAAAGCGGTCGCCTTGGTGGAGCGTCAGCTCGAGCACGGCCGAGGCCTTGCTGCCGGGCAGGCCCATGACGGTGCCGACCGGCTGAGTGATGAGTTCGATCCTGCGGCTGGCTTTCCGGTAGACGAGGACCTGCCGGTGTCCGGCATGGCTGAGGAAGAGTTTCCGGCTCCCGTCGCGGCAGCGGTGGCCGAAGTGGCCGGCCAGCCCGGTCACGAAGCCGCGGTCGATGCGCCCGGCCAGTTCGTCGTTGACCTCGTCGAGGAAGGCGCGGGGATCGGCGTTGTAGGTTTCGGCGGCGTGGGCGGTGAGGTACTTGAGGAGGACGGTGTAGAAGGCGGCGGTGACCCCGTGGCCGCAGACATCGCCGAGGAAAAAGAGCAGGCAGTTGCTCGGGTTGCGGGGAAAGTTCAGGATGTCGCCGCCCACCGCGGCCATCGGCTTCCAGAGGTAGGCGAGACCGACATGCTTCACCTCGGGCATACGGCCGGGGATCATGACGGCTTGGACGTGCTTGGCGCTCTCGTAGTCGGCGCGCATGATCTCGTTTTGCTCGCGAAGCAGGCGCTCGGATTGCTCCAACTTCTGGAGCGCCTCTCTCTCCGAGGTGATATCGCGGGAGATCCCCATGATGCCGACCGGATCGCCCGAACCGAGGTAGAGCGGGGCCTTGGTCGACCAAGCCCAGGTGGTCGAGCCGTCGGGCCAGGTCTCCTTCTCGACCTTGCCGATCATGGGCTTGCCGGTGCGAAGGATCTCCTGCTCGTCGTCGAAGGCCTGCCGGGCGTGCTCCTCCGAAAACAGGTCGAAGTCGGTCTTGCCTTCAAGTTCGTGCCGGTGCGTCAGGCCGTGGATGTTGGCCAGCTCTTGGCTCGCGGCGACGAAGCGACTCTGGCGGTCCTTGATATAGACCCGGTCCGGAGTCTGCTCCATCAGCGTTTCGAACAAGCGCTTGCCCGATGCCTTGAGGAGCAGGGCGCTGTCGCCATCGGACGTCTGCGGCTTTTTCGACATGAAAGACCAATGAAACCAATGGGGAATCCAAGGCGAGTGCAATCGCGCTTTACGAAAAGCTGTGGCGACCGGAACCGGCGGGTGGCCTTGAGATTTGATTGGCCAACCCGGGGCGTTTTCATCCAGTGGTAGGCATGCGTGCGGTAATCCAGAGGGTCAGGGGCGCATCCGTTGCGGTGAACGGAGAGACGGTCGGGGCGGTCGACGATCGGGCGGCGGGCTTGCTGGTCTTTCTGGGCGTCGGGCGGGGCGACGACGAGGCGGAGGCCGAGTGGTTGAGCGATCGGATCGTGAAGCTGCGGATCTTCGACGACGAGCGCGGCCAAATGAACCGGACGATCCGGGAGAGCGGCGGCGGCGTGCTGGTGATCAGTCAGTTCACGCTTTTCGGTTCCTTGAAAAAGGGCAATCGCCCGAGTTACCACCGCGCGGCGGCCCCCGCCGAGGCGGTGCCGCTCTACGAGTACTTTGTCGGCCGAATGGAGGCCCTGCTGGGCAAGCCGGTGGGGACGGGTCGTTTCGGGGCCGAGATGCGGATCGACGCCTGCCAGGACGGTCCGGTGACTCTGATCGTGGACAGCAGGGAGCGCGATTTCTGATGGCGCGGGTACTGAACAAGGCCTTTTTCGCGCGCGACAGCTGCACGGTCGCGCGCGAGCTGCTGGGCAAGCCGCTTTGTCGCCGGCTGGCTTCGGGCAAGATCCTGCGCTCCCGCATCAGCGAGACGGAGGCCTACGACGGCTTCGAGGACCGCGCCTCGCACGCCCACCGCGGTCCGACCACCCGCAACGTGGTGATGTTCGGTCCGCCGGGGCGGAGCTATATCTACCTCTGTTACGGGGTTCACTGGCTGCTCAACCTAACGACCCGGGAAAAAGGCTATCCCGCGGCGGTCCTGATCCGCGGGGTCGAGGCGGCCGAGGGGCCGGGACGGCTGACGAAGTATTTCCAGATCGACGGCGCCTTGAACGACCGGCTCCTGACGCGGGTCGGCGGCCTCTGGGTGGAAGACGCCCCGCTGCTCGCCGATACGGAAGTGACGGCCGGGCCCCGGGTCGGCGTCGAATACGCCGGACCGGTCTGGGCGGCGGTCCCTTGGCGGTTCCAACGGTCCTGCGGGAAGGACCGGGCGCCGGCGGATGAGCGGCGCGGCCCGTAGCGGACGGCGGGTGGCGGGCGGACGGGCGGCGGACGGGCGTAGGGTGCCGGCGCTGGAGTGTAGGGTGCCGGCGATAGCCGGTGCCTGGTTTGGCGGGTCGGGGTGGGTTGCAAGGGGTCGGGCGGGGTTGGCACAACGGCTGTCGCCGTCGTGCTACGCTGTCGCCGTCGTGCTACGCTGTCGCCATCGTGCTACGCTGTCGCCATCGTGCTACGCTGTCGCCATCGTGCTACGCTGTCGGCATCGTGCTGCGCTGTCGCGGGCGTGCAGCGCGCCGGGGGGGAATCTACTTTCCGCCGATCCAGCCTTTGCGCCAGAAGAAGACGGCGAGGCCGGCGGTGACGGAGAGGCAGATGCCCCAGAAGACGAAGTAGGCCGGTTTCCAGCTCAATTCGGGAATGTGTTCGAAGTTCATTCCGTAGACGCCGGCGATGAAGGTGATGGGGATGAAGAAGGAGGCCATGATGGTGAGGACCTTCATGATCTCGTTCATCTTGTTGCCGACGGAAGATTGGTAGAGGTCGCTCAGGCCGGAGGCGGTGTCGCGGTAGGTTTCCAGCAGGTCGATGACTTGCATGGCGTGGTCTTGGACGTCGCGGAAGAAGGTGCGCAGGTCCTCGTGGATCAGTCCGCCCTCGTAACGGTAGAGTTGGTCGACCACTTCGCGGATGGGCCAGAGGGCGCGGCGTTGGAGGGAGAGGTCGCGCTTCATCGAGAAGAGCCTGCCTTGGCTGGCCGGCGTCGGGTCCTTCAAAATCTCCTCTTCAAGATCTTCGAGGGCGGCGCCGTAGCCCTCCAAGAGCGGGAAGAGGTGGTCGACGATGGAGTCGAGCAGCGCGTAGAAGAGGTAGTCCGCGTGGTAGGTGTGGAAACGGCCGGTCTTGGTTTCGAGGCGCTTGCGGACGGGGTCGAAGACGTCGCCGATCTCTTCCTGGAAGGAGACGAGGGTGTCCTTGAAGACGAAAAAGCTGATCTGCTCGTTCTTGAGCGCATTGCCCTGGAGCTGGAGCTGGCGGGCCACGACCAGGAAGTGGTCCTCGAACTCCTCCAGCTTCGGGCGCTGGTAGGTGTTGAGCACGTCCTCGGCGGAGAGGGGGTGGATGCCGAAGTGCTTGCAGATGGCGTCGACGACGGTGGGCTTGAGGCCGTCCACGTTGATCCAGCGCACGCGGTGGCCTTCCGCTTTCGGGTGCTCCAGCGCGTCGCCCGCGGTGGTGAAGCTGTGGGTTTCGTTAAAGCCCTCGCCGTAGTCGATGACCGTGATGCGCGACCGGATGGCGTCGCTGTCGTGCTTGAGGTAGTGCTCGATCCCCGGGGCGGCGCCGGGCTCCGGAGCTTTGGTCGGGCCGATCGTGCCGACGATTGGTCGGAAAACGCCGCGCCCGATGCCCTTGATGGTGGAGGCGAGGAAGCCGGCGGTTTTGAACACCGCCCCGGAAGCGGCGTTGGCGACGTCTTTGGCGGATTCGAGGGGCTGCTTCATCGCGGAGCGAATGCTTGCGATCGGAGAGGAAAGTGCAATTGGGAAAATTTTGCGCTTGCCTACTATGAAAATGGTAGCTACTAGACTTATAGTATGAAGCGATCGAATCAGCCCACGCCCCTCGAGTCACGGATTTTGGGCATACTCTGGGAAAACCAGGGAGCCACCGTACGGGAGGTAAACGCGGGCTTGAAGGACAAGAAACGCGCCTACACGACGGTCTTGACGACCCTGCAGCTGATGGAGCGCAAGGGGCTCGTTTCCAGGAAAAGGGAGGGCTTGACCGACCACTGGTCGGCACGGGTCCGGGCTGATTCGGTGGCGCGTCCGATGTTGAAGGATCTGGTGAAGCGGATGCTGGGCGGGCGGCGCGGCCTGGCGCTCCAGTACTTGCTGGAGGACGAGACGCTTTCGGAAAAGGAGTTGGACGAACTTCAGGGGATGATCGATGCGGCGAGGAAGCGGAGGAAATGAGTGCGGTGGCGGCATGGTTCGGCGGGGAAAGCGGGGAGGCGCTGTTGCTCGCGCTGGCCCATTCGGTCTGGTTGGCGGGTCTCTTGCTCGGCTTGTGCGCGGCGATTTTCCGGGCGATCCCGGCCGGGCGGGCGGGGCTGCGCTACGGCATATTGCTCGGTGCCCAGGGGATGGTGGCCGTGGGGACGATCGGGATTTGGTCGCTTTTGAGCCCGGGCGACGGAAGGCCGGCGGCAACGCAGGGCGAGCCGCTCGGGCGGGCTTCGGTTGAAGTTGGCGGACCGGTGGAAACAACCCGGGAGGCGGAAGGACCTTCCGGGCCGATGCCCGGCTTGCGGGCCCCTACCGACGCCCCCGCAAGCGACTTTGGGACCGCGGCTTGGCCGCAATGGATCGGTACCGGGTGGTCGGCGGGTGCTTTGTGCGTGTTGCTCCTCCGGCTGGTGGGCTTCTGGCGGACGGTGCGCGTCTGCCGGTTCGGCACGGTGATCGAGACGGGGCTCTGGAGGGACTTGTTGGAAGCCGAGCGGGCGCGATTCGGCTACCGTCGCGCGGTCGCCCTGCGGGCGGTGGAGTGTCTGGGCGGCCCGGCGGCTTTCGGGTTGTTCCGCCCGGTCATCCTGATTCCCGCCTCGATGGCGACAGGACTGCCGACGGAGACGATGCGGGCCATCCTGATCCACGAACTCGCGCACCTGAGACGCTGGGACCCGCTCGTGCAGGCGATGCAGCAGGTCTTCGAGGCCCTTTTCTTTTTCAATCCCTTCGTCTGGATCCTTTCCCGCCAGATTGCGGTGGAGCGCGAGGCTTGTTGCGATGCGCGGGTGGCGCGCTTCGTGGATGCCGGGGCCTACGCGCAGGCGCTGCTGGATTTCGGCCGCGGACGGGGCATGGCACCGGCGGCGCTGGCGGCGGGGGGAGACGGCTCGCCTTCGTCGCTGGGCGAACGTATCCGCCGCTTGCTGCGTCCGGGGGAGCGAGCGGATTTTCGTTTTTCGCCGCGCCTCTTTTTGCTGGCGCTCGGTCTTGCAGGTCTCGGCGTCGTCGCCGGCCGGCAGGCGGCCGACGCCGCCGTCGAGGCTTTTTCGCATCGCGAGGTGATCCAGCGTATTCAGACTGCGCTGGACCTCGAGCGCCGCGAGCGATTGCCCGTCGAGTGGCAGGCGGGCGACCGGATGCGGGTGGAGGGCAGCGTCACCGACTCGGAAGGGAGGCCGATTCCCGGTGCGGAGGTGGGCTTCCGTCTCTATTACCCGGACGGCCGCGAGGGCTACACGACGACCGCGAGCGCCGACCCGGAGACGGGGGCCTACGAGCGAGTGCTCAACTTGACCGATTACACCGGAGACGCCCGTCCCTACGCGGCGGTTTCCCTGACGGCGGTCGCCCCGGGACACAATGTGGTCGCCTTGGACCGCGTGCCTCTGGGAAAGGGCCCGGCGACCTTCGATTTCCGATTGGAAAAGGGAATTCCGGTCGAGGTCGTGGTTCGGGACGAGGCGGGCGACCCGGTGGCGGGCGCGACGGTCCGGATGGATTATCTTGGCTTTTCTGTGGATGAGGAAACGACCGGCCGGACGGACGGGCGGGGCCGCGCATCGCTCCACGTGCCGGAGGAGCAGGCGTTCTTGGTGAAAGTGAGCGCGGACGGGTTCCAGGACGCGACAGGTATCCGCAGTACCTTCACCGAGGCCGGCGAGGTATTGGAGGTGACGCTCGAACCGGGCGACCCCGTCCGGGGGCTCGTTCGCGACGCCGAAACCGGCGAGCCGATCGAGGGTGCGGGGGTGTTTCGCATCCAGAGCATTTCACCCGCCGGGAATTTCCCTGCGGGGCGGAGCTTCTGGGTGGGGCAGGACGATCCGATGGTCCGGACCGGACCGGACGGCGGCTTCGTCATCCATTCGCTTGAGAAAGACCGCTTGCACTGGCTGGTCGTTCAGAAGGAGGGCTACCTGGTCGGCTTTTCCGGACCCGGCGACGCGAGAGCGAAGCGTTGGCTGGATGCTTCCTTCGCGGTGAGCCCGGGCGGCGATCCCGTGGAGATCGGGCTATGGCCCCGCCAGGAGCTGGAGCTGCGGATTCTTCCGCCCGCCGGCTGGTTGAAGGACGATGACTCGAAGGAGGAGGTGCGCTGGTCGCACAGCTACATCACGGGATTACGGGAACGGCCGTCGCATAATCGCGGCAGCGGCCTTAATCGGCGGACGGTCGCTCCGGCCGGGGGGGAGCTTCGTTTCCGCATTCAACCGACCATGGCGGCTCCGCTCCGGATCGGGCTCGGCCACCTCCGCGGACCCGAGCAAACGGTCGAGGGATGGCAGTTCGGGGAACCCCTCGTGGTCGATCTGAGGAACGAGCCGATCGTCGCCGAGGCGGCCGTCGACTACCGGATACGTTTCGATCTGGAAGAAGGAGCGCCGGAAGCTGCGGGTTCTTTGCAGGTCGATTACGTCGGCCCGGGATTCGGTTCGGGCCAGACGGAAGTTCCCCTGGTCGACGGAGAGGCGCGTTTCACCCTGACCCAGCGGCTCGATCGTTCCGTGGAATTCGATGCGCGGGGTGTCGTAGGCTACTACTTCAAGCAAGTCCGCTTGGAACCGCCGGGAAGTCTGCCGACGGCAACGGTCGAGCATAGGATCAAGGACGCGCGTCCGGCGGGGGCGATACGCTTGAAGCTGCTCAACCTCGACCCGGAGGCCGGGACCGAACTGCGGGTGGAGCAGGTGCCGGGCTTCTGGCACTTGGGAGGCGAGGCCCGGCCGCTTTGGCCCTTGGAGCCGGTGATTCGCCTGCCGGCGGGCGAGACGGAAGCGCTGCTCACGGCAGTCCCGTTCGATACAACGCTCCGCCTGAGGCTACGGAACGGCAACATGGAGTTTGAGTCGACGCCCCTGCGCCTCGCCGCCGGGGAAGCGATCAAGTCGAAAACCATTCGACTGCCCGACGGAGACCGGGTCAGCGGACGGCTCCTGCTGCCGGACGGAAACCCGGCGGCAGGAGTGCACCTGAGTCTAAACCGGGTTCACGATCTGTCCGACCGAAGCTACCGGACCAGTCACTTTGGCGCGGTGACGGATCGGGAGGGCCGCTTCCGCTTCGACCGGGTGAACGGGGACATGGAAGGCATCTTTTACCTGAATGCGTCCGGTATCGATGGCGCGGCCGCTCTCAAGCAAATCATCCGCGTTCCCTCTGAGGGGATCGAGCTGCGGCCGGCCCCTTCGGCGGATCTGCGGGTGCGGGTGGTCGTAGCCGGGACGGGCGAGCCCGTGGCGGGCCTCGATCTGGAGGCGTTCCGCAGCGATCTTCCGGAAAACCGGCGTTTCTTCGGCGATTTCCTGCGCGCGAACGGTGCCAGCGATACCGACGGGTGGACCCGCTTCGTCGGCTTGCCGGCCGAGGGCCGTTACCAGTTCCGGATCTGGATTCCGGGTGAGAACAGTCGATCCGCCTATACCTCCGGGCATGACTTGCCAGCCGTTGGGAACGGGGAGCGCTTGCTGGTGATCGAAGTGCCGCCCGGGGAATTGAACGATCGGATTTTAAAAAGGACGGAGCGCCATGTCCGATAGGCGCAGGGTCCGGATTGCGGGTTTGAACTTAGATAAATCCGTCGGCGAAAGGGAGGGTTGCCTGCGCTTGGGAACCACATCCCACTCGTAATGACGGCCGAAGTGGCGGGTTCGCGCCTGCGGGATTTCAAGGCAGGCGATAGCGAACGCGTCCGGGGCCGACACAGCTTGCCGATCCGATCCGCCAATGGCCGGGTGGAATGCGTTTCTCACTTGACATTAGGTGTCCTAAGGGAACTAATACACCTAATGCTCCCCTTCGAGGTCCAGTATCAGCCCGGCAAGCCGGTATCCGAGCAAGTCGTCTACTCGGTAAAGAAGGCCTTGGCGCAGGGGCGCTTGCAGCCCGGCGATGCTTTCCCGTCGGTGCGGACGCTGAGCCGGGAGCTGCGGATCAACCCGAACACGGCGCAGAAGGCGGTCGCGCAGCTGACCCAGGCGGGCATCCTCGAGATCGAGCCGGGCATTGGCGCGCGGGTGTGCGCGCGGCCGAAGCTTTCGGCGGCGGAGATCGCCGCGATCCTGGACGAACCTTTGGACTTGTTGGCGATCGAGGCAAAGCGCCTCGGGCTGAGCCTGGAACAAGTGGAAGAACGCCTTCGCAAAACCTGGAACCACCTCAACCGCTAAAACCCTCACGAGCGAACCTGCGATCCTAACCGAAAACCTCGGCCGCCGCTTCGGGCATCTCGAAGCCCTGCGGTCCCTCGACTTGGAAATTCCCCGCCGATCGGTTTACGCCTTTCTGGGGCCGAACGGTGCGGGCAAGTCGACCACGCTATCGATTCTGGTGAACCTCCTGCGGCCGACGGCGGGTCGCGCCAGGGTGTTGGGCCGGGACTCGACCCGGCTCGGGGCGGAGGCCTTTACCCGGATCGGTTACGTGGCCGAGCAGCAGGAGATGCCGGATTGGATGACCGGTTCCGAACTGCTCGACTTCCTGCGGCCGTTTTACCCGGGCTGGGACGAGAGTTTCTGCCGGAAGCTGCACGGGACGCTGGACGTGCCGCTCGGGCGCCAGGTCGGGCAGATGAGCCGCGGGGAACAGATGAAGCTGCGTCTCCTCAGTTCGATGGCCTTCCGGCCCGAGCTGCTGATTCTCGACGAACCCTTCTCCGGCCTCGACCCGACGGTGCGGGAGGACCTCTCGAGCGGCTTGCTGGAGTTGGTCGGGGAGGGCGACTGGACCGTGATCCTGGCTTCGCACGACGTGGACGAGGTCGAGCGCCTGGCGGACTACGCGGGATTCATCGATCAGGGACGTTTGCGTTTCAGCGAGCAGGTCGAGGTCCTGCAGCGGCGTTTCCGGAGGGTCAGGGCGGTCTTCGCGGCGGCACCGGAGGAAGCCGGCCGCCCCGAGAGCTGGAGCGCGCTGGAAGCCGGGGGGCGGGAGCTGCGCTTCGTCGACCAAGCCTACGAGGCGGCCGCCTGCCGCACCGCCCTGGAACGGCTGGGTCCGCTCGAATCGGTGGAGGACCGGCCACTCTCGCTCAAGGAGATCTTCATCGTGGCGGCACGACGGGGGCGCGCCGCCGGAAAGGGGGAGGGATGAGCCGGCTGGGTGCGATCTTCCGCTTCGACCTGCTGCGGTGCCGACGGTGGCTGTGGTTCTGGTGGGCCTTTTGCTTTCTCCAGTTGGCGGCGGGCGTGGCGCTGCGTTATGGTGTTCCGGAGGAGCGCTTGCCCGGCTTGGAGATCGGGCTTCCGCTCGGATTTCTGCTGTTGGCGATTTATGTCGGAGTGATCGTTCAACCCGGTAATCCGAGGCTTCCCCGGAGTTTCTTTCGGACCCGTCCGGTTCGTGCGACTGAGTTGCTCGGGGCGCGGCTTTTGCTGATGGCGGGCGTGCTGCTGCTGCCGCTTTATCTGGCGCAGTTGCTGCCTCTGCTCTTGGTGGAGCCCGGATTCGGAACGGCCTCCGCCTACACGGTCTACTTCTGGAGTCTTCACGCCGGGGTGCTGGCCTTGTTCGGCGCGCTGGCGGCGGCTAGTGGGAAGACGTCGACTTATCTCCTGCGGGTGTTCTTCGGGGGCGCCCTGCTCCTGTTGGTCTCGGCCCTAAAGGGCCGCCTGGCAAAGCACGAGTCCGCGTGGATCGCGGTCGCCTCACCCGAAACGGCGGCGCTCCTCTGGCAGAGCGGAGTCGCCGTGCTGGGGGCGGTGGTTTTTGTAGCCGTATTGGCGGCGCTCTATCGCGGCCGAGGTTCGTGGAGGCTGGGCGCGGGGGCCATCGCCTGCGCGCTGTTGTTGGCCGCGGCGTGGACGCCGGTCCGGTTTGTGCAGGATCCCGCCTCGGACGTCCACCCGGTGGAGGCTTCGCTTATCGATATCGCAGAGTTGCGCTTCGAGGCCGGATCGCCCTCGCGGTCGATGGGGAGCTTCGTGAATCAGAGGAACCGGGAACCGGGCAGTTATTCGACCTACGTCTCGGCGGCCCCGCCCTACCTGGAGGACCCGGCCGAGCGCTTTTGGTTCGTCCAAGGACGCTTCGAGGTGAAGGGATTGGACCCGGAAATCGCCTACGCAGCGCGTTTGGTGGACGCCCGCTGGGTCCCGCCGGACGGGGAGGTCGTGCGTTATGAGCCGCCGACAGGCACCTTCGCCGTCCGAAACAGCCTGAACACCTCGCCACCGCCACCCCCCACGGAGGCCGGCCTGGACGCCTTGCTCGGACCGGCCCCGGAAACCGAGTCCGAATTCGGCCCCAGACGCGCCGATGGGACCGAACTGCTGCTCTTCGGGACCTGGACCTCGGTTTACGAACGCTTCAAAGCCACGCCGGGTCGTCTGGAAATGCGGGTCCGAGTGGATTTCTACGCCCATTCGACCGGACCGGTCCTGCCTCTGGGCGAACCCGGCTTCGTCGATGCGCGGCACGGCGTGGTCCGACTGGCCGGGGTATCTCTTGTCGGCGACGAACTGGAAGCGACCGTGACCACCTTGCGCGCTTTGAAGCGCTGGCGGATCCCGATGGCGGATCGGTGGTCCAGCCAGTGGAACTGGATGATCCACGACCCCGCCACGGGGCGCCGGGGGATATCCTCGGGCGGTTCGGTCGGCAACTCCCCGCTTTGGGGCAGTCTCCGGCGCAGTCGGGAGAGGATCGCTTTCCGGCCCGACGCGCCGATCCGCGACCTCCCGGATTTGCAGGACTTTGCCTCGCTTCGGCTTGTGTCGATCAAGCCCCGCTACCTCGGCTCGGCAGAGGTCGACGTAATCGTCCCCGACTTTCCGCTGGTCACGCAAAAATCCATCGATTGGGCCTATGAACATGATCGGACATTGGATTAAGAACGACTTCTGCTACTTCCGGCTTTGGCTTCCGGCCTGGGCGGCGCTGCTCCTGACACCCGTGCTTTTGTTTGCGGGCCTGCGAACCGAGCTCGGCTGGAGTCCGGACTACTGGCGGACCCTTCGGATCATTTTGATCCTGTGGTTTCTGTCTCAATTCCTCTTCCAGGCCGTGATGCTGGCGACGCTGGTGCAGAAGGAAAGCCCGGCAGTCGCGAGGGCCTACTGGAGGACGCGGCCGATCTCCCGGTTTCAACTCCCTGTCGCCAAGCTGGTCTGGGCCGTGGGCCTCGTTCTGCTCCCGCAGTTGGCGCAGGGGGCTCTGCTGGGCTGGATCTTTCCGGGCGGGAGCGCGGCGATCCTCGGCGGTGCCGCGGCCCTGGGCCTGCTGGGGGCCGCCTGCCTGCTGCTGGTTTTGCCTGCGGCGGCCCTAACTCGGAATGCGGGGACGGCCCTGCTGGTCTGCATCGCGGTTCCTGCGGGTGTAGCGTTATTGGACGCCTTCTTGTTGGGCCGCATCCGGCTTGCGGTACAGACCTTTCTCCAGGACCTGATGCCGCCGACGATATCGGTCGCGGGTCCGCTCTTCGCTTTGCTGGTCGTCTGTCTCGCGTTCGGTTTTTTCAAGCGCTACCGAACCGACCTGCCGCCGCGACGGCGATGGCGGGGCTTTGCGGCGGCGTTGGTGCCCCTGTGCCTATTGGTGAACTTGCCTCCGGGGCCGAAACCTCTTCCCGAAGCGACGATGACGATGCCGGCGGAGGCCGAACTCCGGGTGCAATCGATCTATTACCAACTAACGAACCCGACTCCAGGCGGCGGGCGGGCGACGGATCTCTCGGATAAGAGCGAACTCTGGCGCTCGGCAGGGTCGCGGGCGGAGTATGGCCTGACCGGGGTGCCCTCTTGGAAGGGCCTGCCGGACGCTTGGCTGGCGGTCGCCGAGCCGGTGCGCAGCTACGGGCCGGACGGGAGCGAGCTGGAAATCGACCGGTCGAAATACGAGACGATTTCCGCTTACAATCTGGGAGAATCCTACAAGCGCTCTCTCTTTTCCCGCTACGATCCGGAGAAAAATAACGGGAGCGCCCCGCGTCGCGTGTCGCTTTCTTCGAGCCGGCGCCTGGACGTCGATGCGCTGGAGTGGCCTGCGAAATTCGCCACGCTCTTCGCGACCACGGTTTATCGGCCGAAGAAAACGCCGCTGCCCCTGGCCGAGGGCGCGCGCTGGGCGCTGGGCGACCGCCGCGTGATCGTGGACCGCATTCAGGCCGACGGGGGCGAGCTGCGGCTCGGGCTCGTCTCGATCGGTCGCGTTGCTCCCGACCGGGGCATCACCACAGGGGCCGGGGGGCTCTATGCGATTCAGGACCCGGAAACGGGAGCGGTAGCCTTCGGTCATCAGAAGCGTCGAAATACCTTGCACGTCCACGAGCTACTGGCGATCAGCAGCACCGAGATCGAATTTCAGCGGCTCCCGATCGCTTCGGACGAACTCTCCCGCTTGCGCTTGTATTTCGTCGAGCACCGGCCGGTCGGCGTCGACCTGCAGCGGGTGGATTACCGCGTGGCCGAAAAAGAGTAAGTGACGTCGGGAAGCCGAACGGCCGAATCCCCGGCCGGACCCCTCCCGTGCTCAATGCGCGTCCGGCATTTCGCGGAAGAAGACCCCGGTCTTGCCGACGCCGCCGACGTATTCGCAGCCCAGTTTGGCGGGAATCTCCTCGCAGTAGCGCTGGATCGTGGCGCGGTCGGCTTCGAAGCGCAGCTTGATCAGCCCATTCTTGAGGAGGGCGGTCTCGACCTCCCCGACGACGGTGGGCGTCAGGCCGTTGCGGCCGATGTGGACGTTCGGCTTGAGGCGCTGGGCCATGCCGCGGAGTTCCTTTTTTTCGGCGCTGGTGAGCGGGCGTGGATTCATGCAGGAGATATTTGAACCACTAATGGCGGGGATGCACAGGCATTTTTTCGGGGAAGTTCGGGACGGGAGCGCGCGCAAGCGCGCAGGCCACGGGGTGGGCCGGTAATTGACGGGGATCGATGCTTTGGTGTTACGGGGTGTCGTTGAAGCGAACTTGCGGCCTGCGGGTCGGCGCGTGGCGTGCGCGCTCGCGCGCGCTTCGCGGTGGAGGGGGGCCGGCGTCGCTCGTGCCGGCGGCGGGGCGGGGGGCGCCCGGAGCCCGGCCAGAGCTCACGGCGATCATCGTGCACCGCACCTTGCCCTTGCTTCGGTTGCGCTCGCCTAGGGTGCCATCTGGCCGAGGTCGACGAGGACGAAAGGGTGGTAAGGGGAACGACGGTCCCCGAGCTCGAAGAAAAGGGACCGCGCACCGATCTCGCAGGCATAAAAGACGCGGTCCTTGCTGTCTTTCGGCAATTCGAAGCGCTCCTCGTCCGAGGCCTCGACGGTTGCGACGGCATTGGATTTCAGGTACTCCACGATGATGGGCAGGCGGTTCGCCTCGAAGGCCGACCATTCTCCAAGAATGGCCTCGCGATTGTCACGGGCGATCTGCTGCTTCTGCTCGATTTTCCGCAGACTTTTTTGGATATTGATGAATTCCTGGACATATTTTTCAGTCCGGACAGATAGGCTTCGTCGGCCTCCCGCATGATGCCTTCCGTCCCGTTCACGCTTAGGTAGGCGTTTCGAGAGGTCCAGGTGTGAATGATTTGCTGCAACGCTTCGACCCGTTGGTCGATATCCTCGAGCGTGGTATTGTGCGCGATGTTCTGGACCGAGCGCACGAGGGCGGGCGAGCTGCTCTGGTGCTTTTCTTGGAAGATACGGTAGGTCCGGCCGTAGTAGCCGGAACGATTGATGTAGACGGTGCTTCCCGAGACGTACGAGCGGGTCCCGTAGCGCAGGTTGCTGCGGACGTAACCGGAACTCGTTTCCGCTTCCGGAATCGCCAGCTTCAGCTCGCTGATGCGTTCGTTCAGCTCCGCGTAGTCGCTGGTCGAGTCGGTGGCGGCCCCGGAGTCGAGCACGGCTTGGATCAGCTTTTGTTTCTCCAAGAGCAGCGCATCGACCCCTTGCGAGACTTCCGGGACGAGAAGGATTTGCGGGTCGGAGCGAAAGTATTTGCCCCAAGGATCGGTGAGCACGGTGTAGATCGATGTCTCCTCCTCGCCGGTGGGGACCGGTTCTTCGAATCGGGGCTCGGAATTCCGCTTCGGGTCTTCCGGAGGCGTTTGAACGGGCGCCGGCGCTTCGGAGCGGGTGGGGGCGGGTTCGGGGACCGACTCCACCGGCGTGACGACTGGTTCGCAGCCGACGCCAAAGGCCGTGATCGCAAAGATAGCTAGCAAAGGCCCGGTTTTCATGCACTTAGCTTGGGTAACGGTCTTTAACTGTCAATTTTTAAAGCGTTGGGTCCAGGTGGTTCGCAGTTGCCGGAGCGCGCGCAAGCGCGCACGCCACGGGGTGGGCCGGTAATTGACGGGGATCGATGCTTTGGTGTTGCGAGGTGTCGTTGAAGCGAACTTGCGGCCTGCGGGTCGGTGCGTGGCGTGCG
>Ga0008834_1000184_pt1 | contig 64035 bp, 53 predicted proteins | sample HotLakConsUCCL28_FD_62213 | JGI IMG/M metagenome (GOLD analysis project Ga0008834, IMG submission 62213) | Hypersaline microbial mat communities from Hot Lake, Washington, USA - Hot Lake Consortium UCC-L28 | ecosystem: Environmental > Aquatic > Non-marine Saline and Alkaline > Hypersaline >... | reverse complement strand
TTGCTCTCCACCCCGCCTCACAGCGACGCAGTTACCTTCAGCTACGGGGCCTTGGCCAACCCCGGTTCGGACTTCCACCGAACCAAGTGAGCGCCCTCGCGGGCGCACTCATCCCGGACCCCGATCCGGGATCTCCAACCATTGACGCCCGTCAGAGCCCATCGAAACACCCGACCTGGAGATCCCGGCTCTCCGCTACGCTCCGGCCGGGATGACGGGAGGAATCTGGGTTAAGCCCGGATGACCAGAGGAATTTGCGCGCGGGCAAAACCGCGCTTTTGCCGGAAGGTTACTCCCCTCGAAGCGCGCGAATGACCGCTTCGTAGTCGTCCTGGCCGAAGATGGCAGAGCCGGCGACCAGGGTGTCGGCACCGGCGGCGCGGATTTCGGCGGCGTTGCCGGGCTTGACGCCGCCGTCGATCTCGAGTCGGATGTCGCATCCGGAGGCGTCGATGATCTCGCGCGCTTGTTTGAGTTTGTCGAGCGCCGAGGGGATGAAGGCCTGGCCGCCGAAGCCCGGGTTGACCGACATGATCAGCACCAGGTCGACCTTGTCGATCACCCAGTCCAGAAGATTCAGCGGCGTGGCCGGATTGAACACCAGGCCGGCCTTGCAGCCCTGCTCGCGGATCAGCGCGAGCGTGCGGTCGACGTGTTCGGTGGCTTCCGGATGGACGCTGATGATGCTGGCGCCGGCCTCGGCGAAATCGGGGATGATGCGATCGACCGGCTTGACCATCAGATGGACATCGATCGGCGCGGTGATACCGTAGTCGCGCAGCGCCTTGCACACCATCGGCCCGATCGTCAGGTTGGGCACATAGTGGTTGTCCATGACGTCGAAATGGACCCAGTCGGCACCGGCGTCGAGCGCGGCCCGGGTGTCCTCGCCGAGACGCGCGAAATCGGCCGAAAGAATGGAGGGAGCGATCACCAGAGGCTGGGGCATGGGGCAGGACACGTTTATAATTCGGGGCTGTCTTTCATTGTACCCGCCGACGTGAGCCACTACCCCGTCCCGCCCCTGGAAATGATCCATCAGGGCAAGGTGCGAGATATCTACGCCGTCGACGACCAGCGTCTGCTGATCGTCGCTTCGGACCGGCTGTCGGCCTTCGATGTGGTGCTGCCCGACCCGATCCCGGGCAAGGGCGAGATCCTGACCCGGATTTCGAAATACTGGTTCGCGATGTTCGCCGACCGGGTTCCCCATCACCTGCTCGACGGCGACCTCGCGGACATCGTCGGCGACGCCGGGCTGGCCCGCGCGCTGGAACCGCGCAGCATGCTCGTGCGTCGCCTGGATCCCCTGCCGATCGAGGCGATCGTGCGCGGCTACCTCGCCGGATCCGGCTGGCGCGACTACCAGGCCACGGGCACGATTTCCGGTGTACCGCTGCCGGCCGGCCTCGAGCAGGCCGGCGTACTGCCGGAGCCGATCTTCACGCCGTCGACCAAAGCCGGCAGCGGCCAGCACGACGAGAACATCGATTTCGCGCAAGTCAGCGCGCTGATCGGGCCTGAACTGGCGATCAGGGTGCGCGACGCCTCGCTGGCCATCTACCGGCGCGCCGCCGCCTATGCCCGCGAACGCGGCATCGTGATCGCCGATACCAAGTTCGAGTTCGGCGTTTCGGGTGACGGCGAGCTCTATCTGATCGATGAAGTCTTCACCCCCGACAGTTCGCGCTTCTGGCCGGTCGACCAGTGGCGGCTCGGCATCAGCCCGCCGAGCTTCGACAAGCAGTTCGTCCGCGACTATCTGGAAACGCTGGACTGGGACAAGACCGCGCCGGGCCCGCATCTGCCGCCCGAGATCATCGAACAGACGCGCCAGCGCTACCAGGAGGCCGAACGGCGGCTTCTCGGCGACGACTGAGTAGAGCAGCGTCGGTTACAATGCCGTGCCATCCAGTCGGCCATCCAGAAAGAGCCATGAGCAAAGCGGCCCATCCCCCGAAATCGCCCGAGGACGCGCGCCCGGCCAATACCGAGCGGGTCTATCGGGTCAAGCGTGAAGACCTGCCGCTGAGCTGCCCGACGCCGGACATGGCGCTCTGGAATTCCCACCCGAGGGTCTATCTGCCGATCGAGAAGACCGGTCAGGCCAAGTGCCCCTACTGCGGTGCCGATTTCATTCTCGACGACTGATCCGGCCCGGCGGCCCCGACCCTCGTGAACTCGTCGACGTCGGCCGGGACCCAGCCGCTGCGACTTCCCCCCCGCTGGCTGGACCTGACCTCCGCCGCGATCGTCTTTCTGACCCTGAGCCTGGGGCTGGTCCTGCCCAAGATTGCCGGCGGCGGCTTCCTGCTGCTGGCATTGATCGCGATCGTCTGGCTGAGCATCGCCGGCGCCTGGGGCTTCCGGGGGCTGGCGCCGCTGGAGCGGCTGTCCATCTTCGGCGTCATCCTGTTCGTGGCGGTCTGGGCGCTGGCCTGGCTGATCCACGGCGCCAGCCCGGAGGGTGCCGATGATCTGGGCCGCATCGCCCGCCTGCTGCTGATCATTCCGCTGCTTCTTTTCGTGCGCCGCCTTGATCGGACCGAGCCGGCCTGGTGGGCCGGGCTGGCCGTCGGTGCCCTGATCGCCGGTGGCTACGCCTGGTGGTTCCATCTGAGCGGCCAGATCGGTCCGTTCGAGCAGCGGGTCACCGGCAACACCAACCCGATCTATTTCGGCTCGATCGCGCTGGCGTTCGGCATGATGATGCTCGCGCGACTCCAGGATGACGACCTGCCGATCCCGGCAAGGCTGCTGACGGCACTGGCGATTCTGCTGGCCCTGTCGGCCAGCATGCTGTCCGGATCGCGCGGTGCCTGGCTGGTGCTGCCGCCGCTGCTGCTGGTCTATCTGTTCACGCTGGGCCGCTACCGGCCGCTGCGATGGCGCCTCGGCGTCCCGGCCGCCGCGCTCGTCGTCGTCGCACTCGTGATGTTCAATCCTCTGGCGCCGATGAGTGAGCGCGCCGCCGAGGGTCTGGCCGACCTGCGGGCGATCGCGACCGGCGGCGAAGCCGAGGGCACGATCGGACGAAGGGTGGCGATGTGGGAACTGTCCGGGGAGCTTGTGCTCGACAAGCCGCTGTTCGGCGCCGGGCCGACCGCGTTCGCCGAGGCGATGGCCGACGCGATCGATCAGGGGCGGCTGCCGGCCGATTTCGACCGCTACACGCACCCGCACAACGAGTTCCTGTCAGCGCTCAATCACGGCGGCATCGTCGCGCTGGTCTGCCTGCTGCTCCTGTTCGCCCTGATCACACGACAGCACGTCCGGGTCTGGCGGACCGGGCTGAAAAGCACGCGACTGATCGGCTGGGCCGGCCTTGCCGGGATGGCGGTCATCGTCGTGATGGCCCTGAGCGAGTCGATTTTCGATCGAAATTCCGGGGTGATCTGGTTCGGACTGTTTGCCGCTTTGCCGATCGGCATGATCCATTCCGCGCGGCGCCGGACCCTGAATCAGCCGGTCACCCGCAGGCACAGCCTGAGTGTGATCGTCATCTGCAAGGACGAGGCCGACCGCATCGGGCGCTGCCTGGGTTCGGTCGCCGACTGGGCCGACGAGATCATCGTGCTCGACAGCGGCAGCCGCGACGACACCGTGGCGATCAGCCGGCGCTTTACCGACCGAGTCGAGGAGACCGACTGGCCAGGCTACGGCGTCCAGAAGCAGCGGGCGCTCGATCGGGCGCGCGGTGACTGGGTCCTGTCCATGGATGCCGACGAGTATCTGAGCGAGGATCTGCTGAAGGAAATCGACCAGGTTCTCGCTCAGTCGCAGCCCGAGCACCAGGCCTACACCCTGAGCTGGCTGACCCATGCGTTCGGCCAGGCGCTGCATTTCGGGCACTGGTCGCGCACGCCCCTGCGGTTGTTCCGGCGCGATCTGGCCCGCTTCACCCCGGCGAAAGTTCACGAGAAGGTCGTGATGCCGAGGAGCGCCCGTCTCGGCCTGCTCGAAAGCCCGCTGCACCACCACGTCTTTCGCGGCGTCGACCACGCACGAGCCAAGCTGCGCCGCTACGCCGAATTGCAGGCTGCCGAACGCCATGCCCGCGGCAAGCGGGTCCGTTTCGCCCTCACGCCGTGGTTGCACGCGCTGTTCAACCTGCTCGACAACTATTTCCTGCGGATGGCACTTCTCGACGGCCGCGGCGGCGTCCACATGACCCTGCTCCATGCGCGCTACACCTTCGACAAATACGCGCTGCTGCGCGAGCTGAGCAGAAAGGATCGATCAGCCTGACGACAGGAAAGGTTCACCACGGAGGCACGCGCGACCGCGTATTGATCTTGTCACCCCGGACTTGATCGAGGATCTCCAGGCCTCCGTTGGTGGTCCCGTCGGCAATCGGCACGGTGCCGGTGCCACCCCTGAGATCCCGGCTCTCCGCTACGCTCCGGCCGGGATGACAGAAGGAACAGGGCTCCGGCCGGGATGACAGAAGGAACAGGGCTCGGGCCGGGATGACGGAAGGAACCAGGGCTCCGGCCGGGAGGACAGAAGGAACAAGGGCCCGGCCGGGATGACAGAAGGAACCAGGGCTCGGCCGGGATGACAGAAGGAACCAGGGCTCGGTCCGGGACAACAAAAGGAACTCGCGCTCCGGCTCTGCGCGCCTTCTTGATCTCGCCGATGGGCTGCCGCGCCCCACGCATGGTCATTCGAGAAACCGCAATTTCCTTGCCATCCCGGACTTGATCCGGGATCTCCGACTCTCCGTTGGCGGTCCCGTCGGCAATCGGCCCGGTGCCGGTGCCACTTCCGAGATCCCGGCTCTCAGCTACGCTCCGGCCAGGACGAAAGTACGGGGTTTTGCGCCGGCGGTGCATGAAGCCCTGGAGTGGAGACATCCGCGCGATTGAAGCCTCTGATCAAGCTTGTTTCCTGTTTTCTCTGAGTCCTTAGCGCAGTTCGGAATCCAATGGCGGCTTGCAAAAGGCAAGAAGGCTTTTGGGTGGAGAACGTCCGCTCGTGCCTCTGTGTTGACCCGCTCTTTCAGGAATAGCGCGGCGGTTCGCCCTCAGGGGCGGTCTTGAAGCGGCGGTGGAGCCACCAGTACTGGGCCGGGTAGCGGTTGATCCAGGCTTCGAGAAAGGCGTTGAAACGGGTCAGGTCGGCAACCGGGTCTGAACCCGGAAAGTCCTCGAACTCGGCCTCCAGATGGACCCGGACCTGCCCGGTTTCCGGGTCCTTGAGCGGATACATCGGCACCACCCGGGCCCGACCCATGCGGGCGAGTTCGAGGATCCCGCGCGCGGTCGCGGCCTGAATCCCGAAAAACGGCGCAAACAGACTGCGATCGGGCCCGAAATCCTGGTCCGGCGCGTACCAGAGCACGCCGCCATCGCGCAGGTGACGGACCATGCCGCGCAGGTCGTCGCGCGGCAGCATGCGGCGGGCGTAGCGTTCGCGCCCGCGATTCTGGAACGCATTGAGCACCGGGTTGCGCAGCGGCCGGTAGATGCCGCAGGCCGCGACACGTTCGCCGAACAGCCGCGCGCCGGTCTCGAGACAGGTCACGTGCCCGGTGATCAGCAGCACGCCGCACCCGTCGCGCCGGGCTTCGTCCAGATGCTCCAGGCCCACGACATCGCCGACCAGGCCCGTTGCCGTGCCGGGACGTTGCCAGGCCAGGGCGATTTCAGCCACGCTCTCGGCCAGCTCGCGAAAATGACGCCGGAGCAGTTGTTCGCGCCAGGCCTGCGGTCGATCCGGAAAACACAGGGCCAGGTTGCGTCGGGCAATCCGCGCCCGCCGCCGCATGCCGAACCTGAGCAGCGGCCCGAGCGGCCGAACCAGGCGGTGGCCGAGGCCCGGTGGCAGGCGTCCGAGCAGGCGGACCGGGATCAGCCCGATGTGGGTCAGGGCTTTCGTGACCGGGTTCATGCGGGCATTATCTGGTACCGCGGGCTTCGGGTACACTGCGCCGGCCCATGATGACCCTTTATCGCATCCTGCTCTGGCTGGCCGGCCCGTTCCTGCTCAGCCGCCTGCAGCGACCGGCCGCGGTACGCCCCGGGTTCGCCGGGAAACGCGCCGAGCGCCTGGGTCGGCTAACGCTCGACGCGGACTCATCGCCTGTCTGGGTGCATGCCGCGTCGGTCGGCGAGGTCAATGCAGCCCAGGGACTGATCCGCGCCCTGCGCGATGCCGAAAACACCAGGATCGTGGTCAGCACCTTCACGGTCACCGGCGCCGAGCGGGTGGCCGAATTGTTCGGCGACTCGGTCCACGGTGTCTTCGCTCCGGTCGATACCTGGTTCAGCGTTCGCCGCTGGCTGAGCGCGGTACGCCCGCGTGTCTGCCTCGTGGTCGAAACCGAGATCTGGCCGGAGCTGTTCATCCAGACCGCACGGCGCGAAATCCCGCTGGCCCTGGTCAACGCTCGCCTGACCGAACGCAGTGTTCAACGCGCCAGGCGCGTGAGCGGCCTGTTCAGGCGCGCCCTGGCCGCCTGCACCCTCGCCATCTGCCAGACCCGGGACGACGCGAAGCGTTTCGAGCAGCTCGGCCTGCCTGCGGACCGGCTGCACGTCAGCGGCAATCTGAAATTCGACAACCCGTTGCCGGACAACATCGGCCGCCGCGCGCAGGTACTGCGCCAGCAATGGGGAGGCAGACCCGCCTGGGTCGCCGGAAGCACGCGCGCGGGCGAGGAAGCGATCGTTCTGGAGGCCCATCGGCTGTTGCGCGCGCATTTTCCGGAAGCGCTGCTGATTCTGGCGCCGCGCCATCCGGACCGGGTCCGGGACATCGAGGCATTGATCAGCGCTGCCGACCTTCGCAGCCAGCGATTCGATGAATCAGTGGACCACGAAACCAGCGTTGTTGTCGTCGATCGGCTCGGCGCGCTGCTGCTCTGCTATGCCGCTGCTTCCGCGGCCTTCGTCGGCGGCAGCCTGGTCGACATCGGTGGACACAATCTGCTGGAGCCGGCCGCATTCGGCAAGGCCGTGATGGCCGGGCCGCATCTCTTTCAGCAGGCCGACGCCGCGGCCGCGCTGCGCGCCAGCGGCGCGCTGATCGAGGTGGAAAACGCCAAAGCCCTCGCCCGAGCGGTCCGATCCATCTGGGAAAACCCGGAGCACGCGCTTGTCAAGGGTCGCGCGGCGCTCGAAGTGGTCGAGAACGGTCGCGGCAGCCTGCGACGCACCCTCCGGCTGCTCGATCCGCTGCTCAGTCGGTCAGCAGCGCGTTGACGCGGACCAGATCCTCTTCTTCGAGCACGCCGGAGGACTGACGCAGGCGGAGCTGATTGAGAATGAACTGGTGGCGCGCATCGGAGTAATTGCGCTCGGCCTGGAAAAAGCGCTGCTCGGCGTTGAGTACGTCGACGATCGTGCGGGTTCCGACCTCGAAGCCCGCATTGGTCGCCTCCAGAGCGCTCTCGGCCGAGACCAGGGCCTGGCGGCGCGCCTCGACTTCCTGGATACCCGCGACGATCGCGCGGTAGGCCGTTTCGGTTTCGCGTTGAATCGCCCGCTCGGTGGCCGACAGGGTCGCGTCGGCGGCGCGCAGCGAAAAGCCCGCCTGCTGACGACGCGACTGGGTCGCGAAGCCCGAAAAGATCGGGACATTCAGGGTCACCCCGACCTCCCAGCCCTCGTTCCCGAGCGTGCCCGAAGCGATCGGCTCCTGGGTGGCCGGATCGCGGCCGATGAATTCATTGTTGGTGAAGTCATTGTAGCCGGCCTGCAGATCAAGGGTCGGCAGATGACCGGCGCGGGCGATGCGCAGATCGGCCTCGGCAACGTCGACCTGGGAGCGCTCCTGCAGCACTCTGGGATTCAGCGCCAGCGCCCGCGCCGCCCATTCTTCGACGTCCGCCGGATTCGGCATTTCGAGCGGAATGTCCTGGGCCAGACGCGCGAAATTCTCGAACCACGCACCGGCCAATTCGCGCAGCGCGTCGCGGGCATCCTCGAGCGCGTTCTGCGCCGTGATCACACGGGCACGGGCGGCATCATAGACGGCGCGCGCCTCGTGCACGTCGGTGACCGCGGCAAGACCGACTTCGAAGCGCTGCTCGGCCTGCTCGAACTGGCGCTTGAGCGCGGTTTGCTCGGCCTCGGCGAACCGCACAGAATCGAGCGCGGTGAGTACGTCGAAATAGCGCTGCGAGACCCGAAACAGGAAATTCTGCCAGGCCTCGCGATACTGCGCCTCGGCCACGCTGAATTCAGCACGGCCTCGGTCGAGTCGACCGTAGTTGGCATCGTCATAGATGCTCTGACGCAGGGTGACGTCCCAGCGCTCGGTATCGGTGTCCTCCGAAGGCAGTTCGGTGCTCTCGATGGTGGTTGTCGAGTTGCCGATGGTCCGCCCCGCCGAGGCGGTGATCGTCGGCAGCATACTGGCGCGAGCCTGGACAGGGATCTCGCCGGCCGCTCTGAGGCGCTGTTCGGCAGCCTGCAGCTCGGCGTCGTGGGTCTGGGCCAGCTCGTAGACCCCGATCAGGTCCACCGCATGGGCCGCTGGCATCAGTCCGCCGATCAGCATCAGGGTGCACAGTGCGTGTTGCTTCATCAGATCAATTCCAGAATTCGTTGGCCAAATCTTCGTGTCTAAAATTCGAAGGTCGGTTGATCCTCGGCCCCGATCAGGCGCGGAAGATCGGTTTCGAACAGGCTCTCTGCGTGCCATCGATCAGCATCGAGGCGCTGGAGGCAGACCGCTTCCATGGCCGGTGAGCTTCCACGGACCACGAACAGCAGGCCGCCCTGACGGACCCATGGCTTGAAACGAACCGGCATTTCGGTCGCCGAGGCGGTCACGAGCACGCGGTCGAAATGCTGCTCGGGTTCGAAGTCGCCCAGCGCATCGGCGCACTCGACTTCGACACGATCGATACCCAGCCGGTTCAGCCGCGAGTTCGCGGAGTCTGCCAGCTCCTGGTGAAGATCGATACTCAGCACCTCCGCACCCAGGGCGCTCAGGCAGGCGGCCACGAAGCCGGAGCCGGTCCCGATTTCCAGAACCCGATGCCCCGGCTGGACATCCATGGCCTGGAGCATCCGACCCTCTTCGACCGGCTTCATCATCACCTGGCCCTGGCCGATCGGCAGCCGCAGATCGGCAAACGCGAGTTTCCGGTAGCGCCCCGGCACGAAATCCTCGCGCGGGACGTCGCGCAATACATCCAGCACCCGGGAGTCGAGCACTTCCCAGGTACGGATCTGCTGCTCGATCATGTTGAACCGGGCCTGTTCGATATTCGTTGTCATCGCGTGTGAGTGTCTCCGATGCTCGCCGTGTCGACCGATGGCTATCGAGCCGGACCGCAGGGGCTAAGTGTAGCCGAGTCGGTCGCCCCGGGGCCTGTGCCACTGGTCATGCGGATCGTCCTCGTCGTGCCGGGAGTCAGGCCGCGCTGGCCGCGGGCAAGCGCCGGATCCGCGCGCCGAGCTGGCCGAGCTTTTCCTCGATATTTTCATAGCCCCGATCGATATGGTAGACCCGATCGATCACCGTGTCGCCCTCGGCGACCAGACCGGCCAGCACCAGGCCGGCCGAAGCCCGCAGATCGGTTGCCATCAGTGGCGCACCGGTCAGCCGCGACACCCCGCGCACGATCACGGTGTTGCCTTCCTGGCGCATGTCGGCACCGAGGCGCTGCATCTCGAGCACATGCATGAACCGATTCTCGAACACGTTTTCGCGCACCCGTCCGGTCCCCTCGGCGATCGCGTTGAGCGCGGTGAACTGCGCCTGCATGTCGGTCGGGAAGCCCGGATAGGGCGATGTCGTGACGTCGACGGCTCGTGGCCGGCGGCCGTTCATGTCGAGGTCGATCCAGTCATGGCCGGTGCTGATGCGCGCACCGGCGTCCTCGAGCTTGACCAGCACCGCATCCAGCGTCGCCGGCGCGGCCTTCAGCGTCCGCACGCGACCGCCGGTCATCGCGGCGCCGACCAGAAAGGTGCCGGTTTCGATGCGATCGGGCAGAACGCGATAGTCATAGCCTTCGAGTCGCTCGCGGCCCTCGACTCGAATCGTACTAGTGCCGTGACCGCTGATGACCGCGCCCATGCTGATCAGACACTCGGCCAGATCGACAACTTCGGGCTCCTGGGCGGCGTTCTCGATCACGGTCTCACCCGCGGCGAGGGTGGCAGCCATGAGGATGTTCTCGGTTCCGGTGACGGTGACCGTGTCGAAAACGATACGGGCACCGCGCAAACGTTCGGCACGAGCGTGGATGTAGCCCGACTCGACGCTGATCTTCGCGCCGAGCGCGGCGAGACCGTTCAGGTGCAGGTCGACCGGCCGCGCGCCGATCGCGCAGCCTCCGGGCAGCGAGACGCGCGCCTCGCCGGTTCGGGACAGCAGCGGCCCGAGCACGAGGATCGACGCGCGCATGGTCTTGACCAGGTCATAAGGTGCTTCGGTGGAAACGAGCGCGGCGGGATCCAGGCTCACGGCGAACTGGTCGCCGAGCGAAACCGACACGCCCAGCTGGCCCAGCAGCTCGATGGTCGTCGTGACATCCTTGAGGTGAGGGACACCGGTGAGACGGCACGAGCGATCGGTCAGGAGCGACGCCATCAGAATCGGAAGGACCGCGTTCTTGGCGCCGGAAATCTCGACCGAGCCTTCCAGCGGCACGCCGCCGGTGATCAGGATTCGAGCCATGGATCAATCAGTTGTCGGCTTCAACCGGACTCTTGAGATCAAGACTCAGGGCATGAATCTCATGCCCGAGCTCGGGGCCGATGGCCGCGTGCACCTGCCGATGACGCGCGAGTCGGCTGGCACCGCTGAACGAATCGCTGACGATCCGGGCGACATAGTGGACGTTGTCGTCGCTTTCGACCGAGACCCGTGCGCCCGGCATTGCCTGTAAAATCCGCTGTTCGAGTTCGGAGGGGTCCATGATGTACTCGTGAAGCACGAAGCAATTATGTCTGCCGAGGCTTGAGTTTTTGCCAGGCAGCCCCGCATTTTAACCCATTCTGCCGCCTCCCTCTCAACCTCACCCAAGCCGATCGCTGTGAATTCAACTCTGCTCGTCGCACTGCTGGAACTGATCGCCGGCTTCATCCTGCTGATCTGGGCGGCCAATAAACTCATCACCGGCGCGTCCGGCCTGGCGCGCAACATGGGGGTTTCACCGCTGGTCGTGGGCCTGACGATCGTGGGTTTCGGCACCTCCGCGCCCGAGATGCTGGTCTCGGCGATGGCGTCGCTGCGCGGCAATCCGTCACTGGCCATCGGTAACGCGATCGGCTCCAACATCGCCAATATCGGCCTCATTCTCGGTCTGACGGCGATCATCTACCCGCTGCGCGTCGAGCGCATCACGCTCAAACGCGAGTTCTCGGTGCTCGGCCTCATCATGCTGCTGACGCTCTTTCTGATGTGGGACCTGGAGTTTTCGCGGCTGGACGGGATCGTACTCGCGGCCGGCCTGTTCTCACTGGTCGTCGGCATGGTCTGGCTCGGAATGGTCAAGGGCGACGCCGATCCGATGACGGCCAGCCTGTCCGAGGAAGTGCCAGACGATCTGTCGACCCGGTCTGCCGTGCTCTGGACGGTGGTCGGTCTGGTCTCCCTGCCCTTGAGCGCCCATATTCTCGTTAACGGGGCAATCACGATGGCGACTATCTTCGGCGTCTCCGAGGCCGTCATCGGCCTGACCATCATCGCCTTCGGCACCAGCCTGCCGGAGCTGGCCGCCGCAGCGGCCTGCGCCATGAAAAAAGAGGACGATCTGGCCATCGGCAACATTCTCGGCTCGAACATGTTCAACCTGCTCGGCGTGCTCGGTATCGCGGCGCTGCTGCATCCCATGGTCATCGACCCGATCCTGCTGCATCGGGATCTGACGGTGATGTTCGTCATCACCATAGCGCTGCTGCTGCTGTGCCTGCGGCGCAGCGGGCCCGGGCTGATCAATCGGCCGTCCGGACTGCTGCTGCTGGCCGGCTTCGTGACCTACCAGACCATCCTGATCAAACAGACCGTGCTGGCCTGAGCCGCTACACTGGAACCATGACCATCGAGCCCGATCGCCTGCTCGCGGCTGCCGCCGAGGTTCTGGAGACCGAGGCGCGCGCCATCACCGACCTGGCCGGGCGGATCGACCAGACCTTCGTCGTGGCCTGCCAAAGGGTGCTCGACTGCCGGGGTCATCTGATCGTCACCGGAATGGGCAAATCGGGCCATATCGGCCACAAGATCGCCGCAACCCTGGCCTCGACCGGCACCCCGGCGTTTTTTGTCCACCCGGCCGAAGCCAGCCATGGCGACCTCGGCATGATCCGCGACGACGATCTGCTCCTGGCCCTGTCGAATTCCGGGGAGACCGAGGAAGTCCTCCGCCTGCTCCCGGTCATCAAGCGATCGGGCATCGGGCTGATCGCGATGACCGGCAACGCCCGATCCACGCTCGCCCGTCAGGCCGACATTCACCTCGATACGAGCGTCGACCAGGAAGCCTGCCCGCTGGGGCTCGCCCCGACCGCTTCGACCTCGGTGCAGCTCGCCCTCGGCGACGCCCTGGCCATGGCCCTGCTCAACGCCCGCGGCTTCACGGCCGAGGACTTCGCGCGCTCGCATCCCGGCGGCAAGCTCGGAAGACAGCTGCTGGTCAGCGTCGACGACATCATGCATCGTGACGATGCCCTGCCCCGCGTTGCCGAAGATACGAGTCTGGCCAGCGCGATCGTCGAGATGACGCGAAGCCGGCTCGGCATGTGCGCCGTGGTCGACGCGGATCAGCGCATTCTCGGAGTGATCACCGACGGTGATCTTCGGCGCCACATCGAGGATCTGAACGACATCAAGACCATCCCCGTCAGCCAGGTCATGACCCGCGACCCGCGCACGATCGGTGCCGGCGAGCTCGCGGCCAAGGCGGCCGAGGTGATGCAGCGGTATCGGGTGCAGGGTCTTCTGGTCGCGGACAAGGACCGCCGCCTGGTCGGAGCACTCAACTTCCAGGACCTGCTGCAGGCCGGCGTGGTATGACATCGGCCTCCGAGTCCGTGCTGACCCGGGCCGCCGCCGTTCGCCTGGCCGTGTTCGATGTCGATGGCGTAATGACCGACGGGCGGCTGTACCTCGGCGGCGGCGGCCTCGAGCTCAAGGCTTTCCACACCCACGATGGACTGGGCCTCAAAGCGCTCATGCAGCACGGCATCGCGGTCGCCGTGCTCACCGCTCGTCGCTCCGAACTGGTGGCCGAACGAATGCGTGAACTCGGCATCGAACGCCTCGTTCAGGGCTGCCGGGACAAGGGTGCGGCAATCAGCGAGCTGGCTTCCGGGCTATCGCTCGAGCTCGATGCCGTCGCCTACACCGGTGACGACCTGATCGACTGGCCGGCCATGCGTGGCTGTGGGCTCAAGTGCGCACCGGCCGACGCCAATGACTGGATCCGGCACCAGGTCGATTTCGTGACTCAGCGCGACGGCGGCCGCGGCGCGGTACGCGAGGTCTGCGAACTGATTCTGGACGCGGGCGGACATCTGAAGCGCTGGCAGGACAGCTTCCGTTGAGCTGGCGCCTGATTGTGGCCGCCTGCTTCGCCCTGGCGCTGGTTTTCGCGTTGCGCTGGATGCTGCCTTCCGACCGCACATCCGACGCCCTGCCGGAGCTGCCCGATGCGCGATTCGACTATATCCTGAGCGATTTCTCGGCCCGCTTTACCGACGAGGCGGGTCAGGTCGCGCTGTTCGTGTCCGGGCCTCGCCTCGAGCACGACTCGGCAACGCGGGTGGCAACGCTGACCGAGCCACGGTTCCACGTCGAGCCCGACGGCAGCAACTGGCGGGGCCAGGCCCGACAGGCGCGATTCGACCGCAACGGCGAAATCCTGCTGCTTGAAGGCGACGTTCAATTGACCCAGGCCCACGAAGACGGTGCGGTGATCGTCACCGGCGAAGCACTGCAGCACGACCGCCTAGCGCGTACAATCGCAAGCGATCAGGCGGTCGAGATCGAGCGAACGGGCACTTGGCTGCGTGCCGGCGGTCTGATGATCAGACTGGACCAGGACTTCATCGAGTTATCCGACCATGTACAAGCAACGATCCAGGTGGACATCGACCGTCCGAACGTTGACCGCGGCCGGGCTGATGACCGCGACCCTGTCGACGGCGCTGGCCGCTGACGAGCCCGGGCTGCCGATCGAGATCGACTCCGAGTCCGGCGGCTACGAGGTCGGCTCCGGGGCCTACCAGCTGCAGGGCAACGTCCGCATCGCGAGAGGCAGCCTGCTGGTGCTGGCCGACGAGGCCCGCTCGTTCAACGGCGCGGACGGCCAGCCCGAGCGCATCGAACTCTACGGCGCGCCGACCCGTTGGAGCGACGTGATGGAAGACGGCAGCGACGTTGACGGGCGGTCGGACGAGATCATCTACGACTTCACCCGCAACCTCATCACGATGCGTGGCAACGCCGAAATCCGCAACGTTCAGGGCACGTTCAGCGGTTCGACCCTGGTCTACGATCTCGACAACCAGAATCTGGTCGGCGACGGCGGCGTGCGCCTCGTCATCCAGCCGGAGACGGCCGAGCGCGCGGCAGAGCAGATGCCCCGGGACCAGGAAGCCGACGCCGAAGCGGACTCGCCCGGCGATGAACAGGCGCCCGAAACCGGAGCGGATGACGAGTCGAACAGCGATTCGGACAACGAGCCCGATCCGGATACCTGATCGCATGCTGGTCGCCGAACAGCTGGTCAAACGCTATCGCGGCCGCGCCGTCGTTCACGGCGTATCGCTCGAAGTCGCCCGCGGAGAGATCGTCGGCCTGCTCGGGCCCAACGGCGCGGGCAAGACCACGACCTTCTACATGGTCGTCGGGCTGATTCCAGCCGATGGCGGCAGCATCCGCATTGGCGAAACCGACCTGACCCGGGCCAACATGCATCAACGCGCCCGCAAGGGCCTGGGCTATCTGCCGCAGGAAGCCTCCATCTTCCGCAAGCTCAGCGTGGCCGACAACATCATGGCCATCCTCGAGCTGCGCAAGGATCTCGATCGCGAAGGCCGCCGCAACGAGCTCGGCCGCCTGATGGACGAACTCCATATCAGCCATCTGGCCGAGCAGCAGGGCGTCTCGCTGTCCGGCGGAGAGCGTCGCCGGGCGGAAATCGCCCGCGCCCTGGCCGGGAATCCCGGCTACATCCTGCTCGACGAGCCCTTTGCCGGAGTCGACCCGATCTCGGTCGGCGAGATCCAGCGCATCGTGCGCCAGCTCAAGGACCTCGACATCGGCATCCTGATCACCGACCACAACGTGCGCGAGACCCTGGGCATCTGCGACCGCGCCTACATCATCAGCGAAGGCCGGGTCCTGACCCACGGCGAACCGCAGGAGGTCATGGCGGATGAGAATGTGCGGAATGTCTATCTGGGGCAGGAGTTCAGGTTGTAGAGATCGGTTTCCGGTTTCCGGTTTCCGGTTTCCGGTTTCCGGTTTACGGTTTACGGTTTACGGTTTACGGTTTACGGTTTACGGTTTACGGTTTACGGGGGCGAAATCGAAATCGCAGTCGAAATCGGGTTTGGGAAGATCCCGGATCAGGTCCGGGATGACAGGCGGCACCTACAGCGACGCCAAAGCGCGCTCGAACGCCTGGATTTGCTCAGCCTCCGTCACCCATGAACACACCAGACGCGCCACATCGCTGTAGCCCGGCCAGATGTGAAATTCGAACCCCTGACCCTTGAGTGCGTGCAGTAATTCCGGTTCGGCCTGGATGAAGACCTCGTTGGCCTCGACCGGCCATTTGAGCCTCGCCTTCGAGCTCGATTCGATCACCGCGGCCAGTTCAGCCGCCCGGGCGTTCGCCTCGCTCGCCAGCTCGAGCCATAGATCGTCCTCCAGCATGGCCAGAAGCTGGGCCGAGACGTAGCGCATCTTGGACAGCAGATGACCGCCGCGCTTGCGCCGGCGTTCCAGCCCCTCGAGCCACTCCGGATGACCGAAAACCACCAGCGCTTCGGCATTCAAGGCACCGTTCTTGGTCAATCCCAGACTCAGTAAGTCGACTCCGGCGCGCCAGGTGATATCGCCTGGACTCGCATCCAGCCACGCCAGCGCGTTGGCAAAGCGAGCGCCGTCCATGTGCAGCGGCAGGCCGCGCTTGTGGGCGACCTCGGCAATCGCGCGAATCCGATCGGACCGGTAGCAGGTCCCGCATTCGGTGGCCTGGGTGATCGAAACCACCGAAGGCTTGACGTTGTGCACGCCATGGACACCGGCCGAATCGATCGCGTCAGCCAGAATATCGGGCTCGAGGCGGGCATTCTCGCCCGCCAGCGGCACCAGTTTGGCACCCGCGGTATAGAACTCCGGCGCTCCGCCTTCGTCGTTGTGGATATGTGAAACCTGATGACACATCACCGCACCCCAGGGCGGAATGATCTCGGCCAGGGCGATGCAGTTGGCTGCCGTTCCCGTGGAAATCGGCAGTACCCGACAATCGGTCCCGAACCAGTCCGACAACCGCTGGTTCAGCTCGCGGCTGTAGCGATCGTCCGAATAGGCCGTTGCGAAGCCCTTGTTGGCTTCCAGAAGGGCCTCCATGATGCGCGGATGCGCGGGCGCTTCGTTGTCGCTCTTGAAGTTCATCGGGGTGGTGTGTCGAGAGAGGGGGCATAGTTTAAGCGGTGGAGGTCCGGGATCGAGTCCGGGACGACGCTTCGCGTCGGGTTCAAGGTTCAAGGTTCAAGGTTCAAGGTTCAAGGTTCAGGGTTCAAGGTCCAAGCTTCAGGGTTCGAAATCCAAATCGAAATCGAAATCGAATTAACCCGGAAGGTCCCGGATCGAGTCCGGGACGACGCTTCGCGTGAAGGTTCGCTCCGCGGGGTTGGTCTTTTGGGTCCCGGATCAAGTCCGGGACGACGCTTCGCGTCGGTCTGCGAGAATATGGCGATGACCGAGCTCCCCTCTTTCAAGCCCGAAGAAGTGCTGCAGCGGGATCTGGCCTGGCTGAAGAAGCGCCGCGGGCAGATCCGACGCTTTCGCGGGCCGCCGGAGCGATTGACGAAGCTGCGGGACGAGTACGAGGAGCGACTCGCCCGGTCGCGCGAACGGTGCCGACGGCGCGCGGACGAAGCGCCGTCAGTCGGCGTTCCTCCCGAATTGCCGATTCATCTACACTCCGAGGCCATCGTGGCCGCGATTCGGGAACATCCGGTGGTGATCGTGGCCGGGGAGACCGGGTCGGGAAAATCGACCCAGCTCCCCAAGCTCTGCCTGAGCGCCGGGCGCGGACGGCGCGGCCTGATCGGCTGCACCCAGCCGCGCCGGATCGCGGCGCGCTCGGTGGCCCGGCGCGTGGCCGAGGAAATGGGCAGCGAACTCGGGGAGGCCGTCGGTTACCAGGTCCGGTTCAACGAGCGCGTGTCCACGGACAGCTACATCAAGTTCATGACCGACGGCATCCTGCTGGCCGAGATCCACCACGACCGCTGGCTCGATGCCTACGACACGCTGATCGTCGACGAAGCCCACGAGCGCAGTCTGAACATCGATTTCCTGCTCGGCTATCTCAAGCGCCTGCGCCAGCGCCGGCCCGACCTCAGGATCGTGATCACATCGGCAACGATCGACACCGAGCGATTCGCGGTGCACTTCGACGATGCGCCGGTCATCTGCGTCGAAGGGCGGGGTTTCCCCGTCGAGATCCGTTATCAGCCGCCGCAGGAAGGCGAAGAACTGAGCCAGCAGGTCCGCCGCGCCGTTCACAGCGTCAGCCGGATCGATCCGACGGGCGATGTCCTGGTCTTCCTGCCGGGCGAGCGCGAGATCTTGCACGTCGCGCGCACGCTCAAACGCGCGGCCCTGCCCCACACCGAGGTCCTGCCGCTGTATGCGCGGCTGCCGGCGGCCCAGCAGGACCGCATCTTCAAACCGCATACCGGCCGTCGGATCGTGCTGGCGACCAACGTCGCCGAGACCTCGCTGACCGTTCCCGGCATTCGCTTCGTGGTCGACGCCGGACTGGCCCGGATTTCCCGCTACGCCGCGCATTCGAAGGTGCTGCGCCTGCCGGTCGAGCCGGTTTCGCAGGCCTCCTGCAATCAGCGCGCCGGCCGCTGCGGGCGGGTCGGCCCGGGCACCTGCATCCGACTGTTCGACGAGGCCGACTTCGACAACCGGCCCGAGTTCACCGAACCGGAGATCCAGCGCGCCGGCCTGGTCGGCGTGCTGCTCGAGATGCTCGCCCTCGGCCTGGGCGATCCGGAGGACTTTCCGTTCGTCGATGCACCGCCCAGACGCCTGATCGGCGAAGCGCGCCAGAACCTGTTCGAACTCGGCGCCGTCGACGAGGGACGCAAACTGACCCGGCTCGGCCGCCAGCTGGCGCGGCTTCCGGTCGATGCCCGCCACGGCCGCATGCTGATCGAGGCCGCCGAGCGCGGTGCGGTGGCCGAGGTCCTCGTGATCGTCGCCGGACTCGCCGTCGCCGACGTCCGCGATCGTCCGCTCGACCAGCAGCAGGCCGCCGACCAGGCGCACACCGAGTTCACGGTCCCCGAATCGGACGTATTGTCGATGCTCAAGCTCTGGCAGTGGTGGCAGGCGATTCGCGCCGAGCACTCACGCAGCCAGGCCGACAAGCTCGCCCGCCGCCACTTTCTCGCGCCTCAGCGCCTGCACGAATGGGGCCAGCTTCACGGCCAGCTCCGGCAGATTGCGCGAGAGGAAGAATGGCGCGTCGATCGCATCGGCGGCAGCTCAGCAGAAGCCATTCACCGCAGTCTCCTGGCCGGGCTGCTGGGCATGATCGGCCAGCACCAGGAAGGCGGCGAGTACCAGGGCGCGCGCGGCCACAAGTTCCGGATTTTCCCGGGATCAGCACTCGCGCGGTGCCATCCCGGCTGGATCATGGCCGCCGAACTGGTCGAAACGGCCCGTCCTTACGCCCGCATCGTGGCTCCGGTCAAGCCTGAATGGCTGGAACAGCAGGCTGCTCACATGCTCAAGCGCCGGGTCTTCGATCCGCACTGGGACAAGCGGTCCGGCCGGGTCATGGGCCATGAACAGCTCAGCCTGCACGGTCTGGTTCTCGTCGAAAGACGGCGCGTGCATTACGGTCCTCACGACCCGCCCACCGCCCGTGCGATCTTCATTCGCCATGCGCTGGTCCGCGGGCAGATCCACGCCAGAGCGGAATTTCTCAAGCGCAATGAAGCACTGCGTCTCGAGCTGGCCGAGCATGAGAGCAAGCGCCGGCGCCGGGATGTCCTGGCGGCCGAGGCGGAGCTGGAGGCGTTTTTCTGCGAACGGCTCCCGGACAACATCTTCACCACCCGCGCCTTCGTACGCTGGTACGAGCGCCTCGAACCCCGCGAGCGCGACCTGCTGCTCTACGATCGCGCCACGCTGCTGCGCGATGACGCGGAGCTGGCCGGGCGCGACGCCTTTCCCGATCACCTGCTCATCGGATCCGAGCGCTTTGGCCTGGACTATCACTTCGATCCGTCGAGCGCGCGCGACGGGGTGACGCTGCACTGCCCGCTGCATCTGCTCAATCGGCTCGACAGCGATCGCCTCGAATGGCTGGTGCCCGGCCTGCGCCAGGAGAAGATCGCGGCACTGATCGCGAGCCTGCCCAAGTCCAAGCGGCGCAACCTGATACCGGCGGCCGATTTCTCGCGCGCCGCGCTCGAGGCGATCGACGACTTCGACACGCCGATGCTCGAGCGGCTGAGCCGGGAACTGAGCCGGATGTCCGGTCTTCCGATCGCAACGTCCGACTACAAGCTCGACAAACTGCCCGCCTACCTGCGCCTGCGGGTCGTCGTTCACGACGAGGACGGGCAAGTGCTCGGCCACAGCCGCGACCTCGCCGCGCTGCGGGACCGATTCGCGGAACGCGCGCAGCGAGAATTCATGCAGCGCCAGACCGAGCGCTGGCAGCGCGACGGGATTGTGCTGGGTCAGCTCGAGCCCCTGCCCGAACAGGTAACCACGCGCGGCGGCCACCGGGCCTGGCCGGCCTGGGTCGACCAGAACGGCAAGGTCGGAATCCGGCTGTACGACGCCGAGCATCAGGCCCGCGTCACGCATCAGCAGGGCGTCGCGACCCTTGTGCGCACGGCTCTTGCCGACAAATGGCGTTATCTGAGGAAGAACCCCGGCCTATCGCCGCCAGCGCAGCTGGCCTGGACCCGGATCGAGGACGTGTCGGGCCTTTGCGAGTCCCTGCGCGAGCTCGTGCTGCGCAGCTTTCTCGTCGACGCCCGGGATCGGCGCGATCGTCAAGCCGTCGAGCAACTGATCGAGCGCCTTCGGCCTGAATTGATCAGCGCCTACCGGTCGATGGCCTCGACCCTCGACGAGGTCCTGATCGCCTGGCACGCGATCCAGCGCCAGCTGAGCAGCCTGGAACAGGCCGCGCCACGGGCGGTGGCAGATGTCCGCTCCCAGATCGACGATCTCATGTACGCCGGCTTTCTCGACGATATCGAAGCCGGACGACTGCGGCATTACCCGCGGTACCTGAAGGCCGCGAAGCTGCGCCTGAATGCGCTCGAGCTGGACCCGCTCAAGGATGATGAGCGGATGGAACAGATATCGCCATGGTGGCACCGCTACCTTGAATACCTGAACGAGGGAGGCTGGTATACTGAAGAGCTCGATGAATTTCGTTGGCTGATCGAAGAATTCCGCGTCCAGGTATTTGCCCAGACACTGGGTACGCAGCAAAAGGTCTCCGATGTCCGCCTGGCTGAATGCTGGCGACGGATCGAGGATCAGCGCCCTTCACAATGGCCCGATGACTTGAAAAACCGGGCTTAGCGATTTGAATTAACGGAACTTTTATTCTTTCAAATGGTTTTAAAACATGGGAGGCCGCTACAATGCCCCGTGTCGTTGACCGTTCGATGAAACCTGCCGGAGTGGCTCCGCAATCCCTATGACCATGCTACGCCTACTGCTCGCCTTCTCGTTGATGTTCTCTGCGGCCGCGATGGCCTCGGAGGAGCGTCATTCCGACCTGCTGTTTCCGATCGGGCTGCTTGGCCAGGATCAGAGCTCGTTGAAACTCTCGGTCGACTCAGCGACCGCGCTGGACATCATCTCGCCGGATGGCCTGACCTACAACATCGGCCAGGGCACGGTCAATTTCGATATCTTCGGTCCGTTGTTCTGTTTCGGCCTTGCCGGGAATGATCAGGCCTCGGGACTGACCCTGAAAGTGCGCAACTCCAACGGCGATCCGGTCATCGACGGTCTGTCGCTCTCTTCAGATCTCAGCTATCGGCTGACCAACAGCGAAATCGCGATGCTGACGCCGCCCACCGGCGCGTGCTTCTACGAGTCCGTCGAAGGGTTCGGACTGGCCGGCGTGATCCCGCAGGACCAACCGGAAGGCCGGATCTTCCGCGACCGGTTCGTGGAAACCACCGGCTTGAGCGTGCGCTATCTCGACGTCCCGCTCGTGGCCCGGGTCGACGAGCCGATCAGCTACACCATCGAGCTGGCCAACACCGGGTTGCGCGACCTGACCCAGGTCGCGGTTCAGGAACTGTACCCACGCAACAATGAACTTTTCGACGTAGTTCTCCGCCAGGGCAGGTATTCCTGCGTCGAAGTGCCGTCCGGAGACAGCGTGCCGGACTGCGCAGATGGCAATCCGGTTCAGATTCCGGAACTCGGTTTCGTCGATCAGCCCTGGATCCGCGGAGAAAACCTGGTCCTGCCGCGCGGCACGAGCGTGCGCTTCGAAGTCGAAGAACGCCCGGTCGCGACACGCGCCGGACTCGACGAAGACGACGTCATCAACAGCCGGATCGACCTGTACCTCGGTGCCGTGGTGCGTGACGGCATCGGCGGGATTCCGGTCAGCAGCTCGGATACGGCCACGATCCGGATTGCCGGCCCGGCCGAAAGCCTGTTGATCAATGACGGTGAGAGCGAGCTCCAGGCCACCGCCAACGGCGCAGATGAAGCCGTGATCGTGGTCCAGGCCCTGGATGCCTTCGGCGGCGTGCCGAACGTCACGATCGAGTCTCAGGTCGTGAGCGGCGATGCCGGTGCCATCCAGATCGCTCCAAGCGCGGTCACCGACAACATTGACGGCTCGGCCAGGTTCATCGCAACCACCACTCTGGCCGGTGCCTACGAGGTCGAATTCACGGCCACGATCGACGGTCAGGCCATCACCACCGTGCCCGAGACGCTGGAGTTTGCAGCCGGCCCGGCGACCGCCCTGCGTTTCGTCACGCAGCCGGATGACGTGATTGTCGGTCAGCCGCTGAATGCCGGGAGCGCGCCGGTCAGCGTCGAAGTGATCGATGCGTTCGGAAACCGGGTCCTGGCCGACAAGGCCACCGATATCGGACTGACGCTAGATGGCGGCTCCGGCGACGGCGGACTGACCGGCGGAGAACCCGTCGAGGCCACCGACGGCGTGGCCATCTTCGCTCCGTTGAGCGTCGATCGGGCGGCCGAGGATTATTTCCTGACAGCCAGCGCTTCATTCCCGGGTCGCGGCGGCATCACCCCCGCCGACAGCGAAGCATTCACTGTAACGAAGGCGGCGACCTCGGTCAGCATCACCGGCGTGGATCCGGAGCCCACGGCTCAGGTCAACCAGACCTACCGGGTCAGCGCAGCCGTGGCGGGCGGATTCCTTCCCGGCGGCAACATCGAAGTCAGCAACGGCGAGAGCAACTGCGTCATCGCGGCACCCTCTGGGAGCTGCAACCTTGTTTCTTCGGAACCGGGTGCCGTCACGCTGACCGCAAGCTACGACGGTGACGACAACAATTTCGCCAGCCTACCGGATGAAGCCGCCTACACGATCATCGCGGGTGATCCGCATCGTCTGGTGTTCAGCGTCCAGCCTGCCGATGCAGTCGCCGGCGAGTTCTTCGATGAGCTGGCCGTGTCGGTTCTGGACCAGTGGGACAATCTGGTCGATTGGGACAACACCACCGTTGTCGAGCTGGAGCTCGTTGATGCTGGCGACGAGTCTGTCTCCCTCGGTGGTCCGGGCTCGATAACCGTAGAAGCAGGCACCGCCACCTTCAACAACCTGTTCACGACCCGGGCCGGCAGTGGATTCCGCATCAACGCGACGAGCACCGCGATTGCAGGAATCACGAGCAATTCGTTCGACGTCAGCCCGGCCGAAGCGGCCTCGCTCGAGTTCCTGGCGGTTCCGGATGATCTGATCAGCGGCCTGCCGCTCTCGCCGCCGGTTCAGGTCGGTGTGGTCGATGCTTTCGGCAATGTCGTCATCAGCGACGACCGCAGCATCAACCTGCGCATTGGCGACGGAGAATCGTCCAATTCCATCGCCACTCGAACCGCCTTTGCCGGCGTAGCCAGTTTTGACGCCAATGTGCCGCCGAGCTGGTACGGCCGCAACCTGGTGTTCGAGGCACTCGGCGCTGGGCTGTTCCAGACGACTCCGGTCGACGTCAGCGCTGCCGCCTTTGAATTCTTCGGGTTCAACGCCATCGTGGCTGGCCAGACCACGCAGGCCACGGTCGCGGTCGATGCTTCAGCCAGCGAACTGCCGGGAGACACTCCGATTCGTTACCTCATCACTCTTCTCGACAGCGATAAGAACGGCGTATCCGGGATCCCATTTACCTACTGTGCCGACGGACCGGACTGCACCGTTTTTGAATCGCTGCCTGCGACCGATGAGGATGGTCAGGCCTTCTTCGGACCGGAAGCCGGGATTACCGCGACAGAGGCCGGCATCCTGGCCGATGGTGGCACCAGCAGTCTGTTCGAGTTCGAGCTCTCGCCGGAAGGGACCTATCAGCTCCTCATCGAGCTGCTCGAGGTCGACCCCGCCGACAGCAACCAGCTCGATTGGCTGGGCCAGGGCCAGACCGACGTGACCGTGACTGCCAGCGACTGAGCCGGGTACACTAGAGCAGGCCGGGCAAGAACCGCTCGGCCTGCCCATTCCTCGATCGACAGGCTCCCTGCCGATGACAGAGCCTTCGCCAGTCCAGCCGCTGCAAGCCTGGCTGCACGAGTATCGTCGCTCCGCCGGCAGCGTCTTCGAGCGCGGACTGGGGCGCGCTGCCGACGCGCTGGTCGAACACTGCAAGGAATCGGATGTCGAAACGGTGCTGGTCGCTCTGCGCGCGCTCAGCCGCCTGTCTCCCGACCCGGCCACGGTGGCGGCCACGCTGCTGCTGCCGCTCGACGGCAAGCTCGGCGACAGCCCTGATCCCAACCGCCACGACGAAGGCGACCTGCCCGAGGATACGGCCGAACTGGGCCGCCAGCTTCAAACCCTGACCCACTTCGGCCGCACCTACCTGCCCGATGACAGCAGCCGGGCCGAAGGGCTCCGCCGGCTCTTGCTGGCCATGATCGCCGACGTGCGCGTGGTCCTCATCGCCCTGGCCTGGCAACTGGCCCGCCTGCACCAGGCTCGCGACCTCGAACCCGAGGTCCGCAAGGAGCTCGCCCGCGAGACCCAGCTGATCCATGCGCCGCTGGCGAACCGGCTCGGCATCTGGCAGCTCAAGTGGGAGCTGGAGGACCTGGCCTTCCGTTACACCGACCCGCGCACCTACAGCAATATCCGAGAGCTCGTCGCCGAGCGCCGCGCCGATCGCGAGGCCTTCATCGAGGAATTCATGGAGCAGCTTCGCCAGATCACCCGGGGTGCCGGCCTGCAGGCCCAGATCAGCGGTCGGCCGAAGCACATCTACTCGATCTGGCGCAAGATGCAGCGCAAGGGGCTGGATTTTCATGAACTGTTCGACGTGCGCGCGGTGCGCGTCCTCGTCGATAGCATCGCCGAGTGCTACACCGTGCTCGGACTGGTCCACACCCATTGGCAACCGGTGCCCGGCGAGTTCGACGACTACATCAGCAACCCGAAAGCCAATCTCTACCAGTCCCTGCATACCGCGGTCACGGGCGCGGGCAACCGGGTCGTCGAAGTGCAGATCCGCACCCACGACATGCACCGCCACGCCGAGCTCGGGGTCGCTGCCCACTGGCGCTACAAGGAAGGCGGGCCGCGCGACGCGGCCCAGGAAAAGCGCATCAACAGCATGCGCAAGCTGCTCGAGGGGCTCGATCCGGCAGACAGCGATGCCGATCTGCTCGAAAGTTTTCGCCAGGGCGTCAACGAAGACCGGGTGTACGTACTGACCCCCAACGGCGACGTTCGCGACCTGAGCGCCGGGGCCACGCCGCTCGATTTCGCCTACCTGATCCATACCGAAGTCGGCCATCGCTGCCGCGGGGCGCGGATCAACGGGCGGATCGTGCCCCTGACCACGCCGCTGACCAACGGCGACCGGGTCGAGATCCTGACGGCCAAGGAGCCGAAACCCTCGCGCGACTGGCTGAGCCCGCAGCTCGGCTACATCCGCACGGCGAGAGCGCGCAGCAAGGTCCGACACTGGTTCAAGCAGGCCAATTTCGAGGACAACCTCCAAGCCGGCCGGCAGGCCGTCGAGACCGAGTTCAAGCGTCTCGATCTGGACATCACCGAACTCGACCGCATTCTCGATACCTTCAACTTCCAGCGCAATGAAGACCTTCTGGCGGCGGTCGGCAGCGGCGATCTGACCGCCCGGCAACTGGCCGGCGCGCTGGAGCGCCTGCACGAGGCCGACGCGCCGGCGCCCGGCACGCTGACGCTGAAGACCCGCACCAGGAGCGGCGGCGAGTCCGATGATGTCCGGATCGAGGGGGTCGGCAATCTGCTCTACCAGATCGCGCGCTGCTGCCAACCCGTGCCGGGCGATCTCATCGGCGGCTACATCACGCTCGGCCGCGGCATCAGCATCCACCGACAGGATTGCCGTCAGTTCGTCAACCTCGGCAACCAGCATCCGGAGCGGATCATCGACGTCAACTGGTCGGACGGGGCGCGCGGGCGCTACGCCGCCCGAGTCGAGATCTCGGCGAGCGACCGACGCGAGCTGATCCGCGACATCGGCACGCTGCTGGCCACGGAAAACGTCAACGTCACTGCGATGAATGCCGGTCAGGCCAGCGACGCCGACCAGGTACGCATCGAACTGAGCCTGCAGGTCGACGACTTCGACCAGCTCGCCGGCCTGCTCAGCCGGCTCCAGACCGTCCCCGGCATCATCAGCGCCCGCAGGCTCAGAGACTGATCGGTGAGCTCAACGCCGGCAACCGCCATCGTGATCCCGAACTGGAACGGCGCTCGGCATCTGCCGGAGTGCCTCGAGTCACTGGCCCGTCAGACCCTCAAGCCCGGCGAAGTGATCGTGGTCGACAACGGGTCCAGCGATGATTCCGTCGATCTGATCCGGTGTCGCTACCCCTGGGTTCGATTGATTCAGCACCCCGACAACCGGGGCTTTCCGGCCGCCGTCAACGCCGGCATCCGGACCAGCAACGCCGACCTCGTCGCTCTGCTCAACAACGATACCCGGGCCGAGCCGGATTGGCTCGAGCAGCTGGTCACCGCTCTGCAGCAGTGGCCCGAGGCGAGCTTCGCCGCCTGCAAGATGCTGCGCTTCGACCCGCCCCACCCGATCGACTCGGCCGGCGATCGCTTCAGCCTGCTGGCCGGCGCCGGGGCCAATCTGGGTGCCGGGCTGCCGCGCGACGCCCACTCACAGCTCGCCTGGACCTTCGGCGCCTGCGCCGGCGCGGCGCTGTATCGTCGCGCCTTGTTCGAGGACATCGGCCTGTTCGATGAAGAATTCTTTCTGGTGTTCGAGGATGTCGACTTCGACCTGCGCGCCCAGGTCGCCGGCCATCGCTGCCTCTACGTGCCCGATGCGGTTGTCTACCACAAGCGCGGTGCCTCGACCGACAACGCCAGCCGCGAGGTGCAGGCCCGCATCTGGCGCAATGCCGTCTGGGTGGCCGGCAAGAATCTGCCGCCGCTGCTGCTGGCGGTCTGGCTCGTCGCCTTTGCCCTGCGCCTGGGCCGACGGGCCGCGCTGGCCGGCCTGGCTCACGCCCGGCGCCGCCTCCGGCCGGGCGATTCCGTTCGACAGGCGGCGGACGCCGCAGCAGACCGTTCGCGATCCGCCTCATTCCAGCACGACTTTCTGCCCGCTCTGAAACAGGCCCTGAGCCGGCTTCCGGCCAAGCGACGGGAAACCGGCCCGCTGCGCCGGCGCGGCAGCCTGGCTCTGCTGCCGATCCTGCTGCGTCCCGTCCGGACGATCGCCGGAAAGCAGGGCACGCCGTGAAGTCGAGTACGTCCAGCCCCCGCATCGGCGCCGTGGTCGTGGCTTTTCACCCCGACCCCGGCCAGATCGAAGGCCTGCTCGAGACCCTGGCCAGTCAGGTCGACATCATCGTCGTTATCGACAACAGTGATCCCAAGCTGGACCTCGTCCCGGGCCAGGCCGACAGGCGCCAGCCGATCCTGATCCATCCACACGGCAATATCGGTGTCGCGGCCGCGATCAATCAGGGCGTCGATCGACTGCTTCAGCTCGGGGCGAGCCATGCCCTGCTGCTCGACCAGGACAGTATGCCGGATGCCGGGATGACAGCTCGCCTCGTCGCGGAGCTCGCGCGATGCGAGCAACAGGGCGAAGCGGTCGCGGCGATCGGCGCGCGCATCCGCGATCGCGACAGCGGCCGTCTGGCGCCTTTCGTTCACTTCCGTCTGCCGTTCAACCGGCGCCTCGCCGGGGACAGCGGCAGCGCACGCTGCGACTTCCTGATCACCTCGGGAACCCTTGTGAACCTGCAACACTGGGAGCGGATCGGTCCGATGCGGGAAAGCTGGTTCATCGACAGCGTCGACATGGAGTGGTGCTTCCGGGCGCGGCGGCAGGGTTGGGCGATCTTCGGCTGCTTCGACGCCGAGCTCGAGCACAGCATCGGCCAGACCCGACGTCTGCTGCCCCTGTCCGGTTCACCGCGCTACCGCCACCACGGCCCGGAGCGCCTGTATACGATGATGCGCAATCGGGTGTTTCTCTATCGATCCGGTGCGCCGTTGGCGTGGATCGCGCACGACCTGCTGCGGGCCACAGGCAAGCTGCTGCTGTTCGGCCTCATGGTCGGACCGCGGCGAGCGAATCTGGCGGCCATGCTGCGCGGCCTGCGTGACGGCGTGACGATCCGCCCGGTTCCCTGAGACTTCGATCTTTACCAGCAACCCGGCAACCGCCAGGCCTCAGCTCCCGCGACCCCGCTCAACCAGTGCATCAATGCTCGCCAACGCCCGCTTCGCCGCAGCCCGTGAAAAATGCGCCTCGACGTTGGCCAGGCCGCCATCGGAGAGCCGCTGCCAGAGCTCCGGGTCCTGGTGAACGCGAACGACCTCGGCTGCGAACTCGGCCGCGCTGTCGGCAACCAGCACATCGCGCCCGGCCTCGAGAAACATTCCTTCGGCCGCACAGCTCGTGGCCACGACCGGCAGACCGTGGCTCATCGCCTGGTTGACCTTGCCCTTGACGCCGGCGCCGTAGCGTAGCGGCGCCAGCGAAACCCGGCAGCCGTCGAGGAACGGATCGAGATCGCGGACGAACCCATGGACCTGGACGCCGGCGCGCTCGATGCCGAGAATCTCGGGCGGCATGCGGCTGCCGATCAGATGGAGCTGGACATCGGGAATCTGCTCGCGGATCAGCGGGAAGATCGCCTCGACGAGCCAGAGCGCGGCATCGGCATTGGGGACGTGCTGGAAGCCACCCACGAACATCAGCCCAGTGCGCGCGGCCCAGCCTTTTCCACGGCCGTGAACCGTGTGGATATTGGACACGATGCGCACCTCCGCGCCCGGCACAAGTTCACCGAGCAGCGCCTGCTCGACCGGGCTGACCACAAGGGTCACGTCGGCTTGCTCGACCATCGCGAGTTCCTGCCGCCGGCTCTCGACGGCCTTCGCCGCGATGGCCGGGTCGCTGGTCAGCTCGGCCTCGCGTTCCTCGCGCAGGAAGTGCAGGTCGACCGTATCGAACGCCAGGGTTGCCGACGGACAGTGACTTCGGATCAGGTCGATGACCGGGGCCAGGATATAGTGCCGGCTGACCATCACCAGATCGAGATCGCGACCGTATTCGGCCAGCCAGTCCTCCAGGCTCGGGACCTGGGGTGCACTCAGTACCTCGATACCGGCCTGCTGCAAGTCAGCGGAATAGCCATCGACCCAGAGTCGGTTCTCCGGCATGAAACTGACCTGGTAGCCCAGTTCCTGCATCAATGTCATCAGTGCGAGGATGCGCACCGATCCCGAGTCATGATCGGGCTGCGGGGTGACGGCGTCGAGCAGCAGCATGCGCCGACGGCAGCGACGGTAGCGGATCAGGCGAACCGGGTCGGCGCGATCGAAATCGGGCGATGGTGCCGGATGTCCGGCGAGCACCCCGGCCCATTTGGCTCGGAACTTCTCCCGATTGACCGCCTGATAGCGCTTGGTGCCGCTCGATTCGTCGGTGCCCGAGGTCGCTCCCTCGTGGTGGACGACGGTGGTGGCCGGCTGGACCACGACCTTCTTGCCCATCGCGCGGACCTGGAAGCACAGGTCGGTGTCTTCGTAGTAGGCCGGTCGGAAGCGCGTGTCGAATCCACCGAGCTGATCGAAATCGGCCCGACGAACCGCGAGACAGGCCCCCGACACATAATCGGCTTCGCTGAGAACGTTGAACTGCGGCAGTGCGGCGTTCTGTTCCCGCCCGTAGTTCCAGCCGCTGGCGTCGTTGAAAATGATGCCGCCGGCTTCCTGCAAGCGACCATCGGGATAGACCAGCCGAGCCCCGACGATCCCGACATCCTGATCTCGATGAAAGGGTTCGATCAGCGCGTCCAGCCAGCCATCGGCGACCGTCGTGTCGTTGTTCAGAAACACCAGAAACTCCCCGCGCGCCGCGGCCGCACCGCGATTGCAGGTATCGATGAACCCGCAATTGCGCTCGTTGCGAAGAACGGTGATCCCGGTACAGGCCGACAACCAGTCCGGCGTCTCATCGCTGGAACAGTCGTCGCCGACGACGACCTCGAACGGTACGTCGACCCGGGCCGCCAGCACGCTACGCAGGCAGGCAGCGGTCAGTTCGAGCTTGTTGAAGACCGGCACGACGAGACTGACCAGCGGCTGCTCGACGGCATCGAAGCGCAGCGGGTCGCCGGGGTCGGAACCGGCCGGCGGCGGCTCGACGCTCTCGATCGCGGCGGGAGGGCCCGGCGGAGCGCTTACGGCCGGTGACGGTTCGGGAGCCGGCGGCTCGGGAGTCACCGGTGCCTGGCGATGAAGCCGCGCCAGGGTGCCGCCGACCCCGTCAGCGCGCAGCGCGGCCAGCAGATCGCGCATGAGCGCGGGCCAGGTCACCGGATTCCAGGCCTGCCGGTCGCGCAGCTTCCGGGCCACGCGGGCGGAAAACCGGATCGGGCGCGTGTAGCGCCAGGATTTCGAGTGGGTGATCAGGGCCAGATGCTGTTCCAGCGCCGCGCGTTCGCCGGCCAGTCGCTCGAGTTCAGCGCTCTGGTGGCGGCTGAGCGATCGCAATCGCTCGACTTCGTGTCGCAGCCGCTCGAGCTCGGCCGCCTGGGCTTCGATCTGTGACTCGAAGCGCCGACGCTGGCGATCCAGATCAGCGCGCACTTCGCCGAGTTCACGCTCAAGACCATGGGCCCAGTCCGCGCGCTCGGCCAGCTGCTGCTCCAGATCGGCGTTGCTGGCCTGGACAGCGCCGAGCGCGGACCGGGCCGATTCGACGTCCTTTTCCAGCGACCGCGCCCATTCGAGATGCGCCTGCGAACGCGCCTCCTGCGAGTGCGCCCATGCGGTCCGCTCGACCAGCTCGCTCTCGAGCGTCTCGCAGCGCCGGGTCAGGCTCTCCGCGATTCGACCCAGGCGCCTGATTTCATCCTGACTGGCGCGGGCCCAGGCCGTGCGCTCCGAGGCGAGTCTCTGCTGGCGCTGGGCCCAGTCGGTGCGCCGATCGACCTCGGCGCTCAGATTCTCGATGCGCTCGAGCAGGCGGACGTTGCGCTCGCGCTCCAGGACCGCGTCGAAACGACCGGCTTCGAGCGGATCGGCCGAAGCACCGGGGCGGGCGGCGCGGACCTGCGGGGCACAGACCTCGCGATAACGCGCGATCGCCTCTTCGATTCCCGGTTCGGCGGGTGCCGCCGAGGCCAGGGACGCAAGCGAGGAGCGGTCAGCGGCCAGCGCCGCCACGCTGGCAACCAGATCCTCGGGCGTCGGCTCGAACAAGTGTCCGTCGATGCCATCCCGGATGCGCTCCGGGAAGCTGCCGACGCGCGTGGCCAGCGGTGCCAGTCCGAGGCTGCGGGCTTCGCTGAGCACGTAGTTCCAGGTCTCCGGAACCGTCGAGAGAAACAGGGCGGCGTGGGGCCCGACGGTCCGCAGCAGTTCAGGCAGACGGTCGCGATCGTAATCGAGAATGATATCGACCCCGGGCCGGCCGAACAGGGCGTGCGCGGGCCGACCGGCGCCGACCAGAACGATCTGGGCATGGGGCCGCAAACCGTCGAGCGCCTGATCCAGCAGTCTCAGACCCTTGCCCTCGGACTGGCGGCCGACGACCACGAGGGTCAGCCGCCCGTCGCCGCGCTCGCGCGAGCGCACCGGCTCGACCTTTCCCCAGGGCGCGGCGAAGCCGTGGCCCTGGATCTCGATTGGTTCGAGCTGATCCGCGAACAACGCGCGCCAGCGTTTGGCGACGTGCTCGCTCGGCGCCAGCAGACGGACCGCGTACCGATTGACACTGTCCTGCCAGGCCGAGCGCAGGGCCTGCCAGTGTCCGGCGGAGTGCGCGGCGAACTTCAGCTGGCCGCGCTGTTCGTCCAGAGCACGCTGCATGCGCAGACGACCGGCCGAGTCGATGTAGTCGAGCGGATCGACATCCAGCAGCGGGGTCGCCGGATAGAAATCGTGCAGAACCTGGAGCGTGGGGAGCCCGGTTCGCAGACTGTCCAGACTATGGCCTATCAGCGAGGACACCACGATCCGACCGATACCGTAGCGAGCCGTGATCCAGTCGAGGAAGGCCCGATACTGCGGGTGGGAGCGGATCGTATCGGCGATCGGCGGTGCGAGCACGGCCTCTCGCAGCAGAACGCGTCCGGGACCGGCCGCGAACAGGCGCAGGACCTCGCCATGGACCTGACCTCGAGTGTCTCCGCCCGAACAGAGGATCAGATGATGGCCGTCGGTATCACTGGACTGAAAATCCTCGATCCAGCGCGCGATGCCACCCCCCCATGAGTGGCTGATGTGCAGAGTGACCGGTCGTCCATCGGCACCATAGAGGGGCAAGGGCTCGGACCCTTCGTATCGATCCCGGGAAACGGCCTCGACAGCCGGCCCGAAGGCGGCGCGCCCGGCCGGCGAAAGGCGCCCGTCTCGACCGATCGGGAGGGTCGGATCCAGCACGTAGGTATCATCGATCAGGGCCAGCTCATCGTCTCGACTCAGGCGACGAAGCGCCGCCCGATCATCCTTGGCATTCAAGTAGTAGCAAGCGGACGGCAGTTCACCGACCGCTATCCAGGTGCGCCTGGCCGCCGCAAACACCAGGGAATCCAGGCGCGCCGGATCCGGGAGTCTCCGGTCTCCGAACGCCTTGGCGGCGGTGAACGGGTCGAGCGAGGCCGCGTAGTTGCCCGGGAACACGGTAACGAGCGGCGCTTGCTCGCAGGCGGCGATCTGGCGCAGGCGCTCGGCGAAGAAGACCGGCGCCACGAGGCCGCTGCGGATCACGAGGACGCCGTCTTGCGGCCAGGCTGCCTGATCGTCCGACTGCAGCCGCATCTGCAGAGCGGCCAACACGTCCGATGGCCGGGCGGATGCGCAGTTCAGCGGCTCCAGATCAAGGCTTCGGGCCAGGGCCGGGCGCGTCCACAGGCTCGATCCCGGAAACGACGTCCGAAGAGCTTCCAGCCAGCCGGGGTCGATGCGCCCGTTTCGATCGGGCCAGCACAGGATGCGCGGGTGAAAGCTACGGCTCATGGATGGGCGACATGGCTGGTTGAGTGGGACGGGAGGCTCCCGAACCGCAAGCGAAGCCCGTTATTATATCGCTGCCGTTACCGTCCGACCGACCCGTACCTCATGGCCCGTTCGTCGCCCCCATCCCGTCGGCCACTCGCGCTCCGATTCGCGGCCGGCGTCCTGCTGTTCGGACTCGGCCTGGCCATCGGCCTGCTCGTGCCGACGGTCTGGTGGCTCGACCGCGAGGCCGGGCAGCGCTTCGCGGAGCGTCAGTGGACCCAGGCCAGCCGGGTCTACGCCCGTCCGCTGGAGCTCTACACCGGCCGGAAGATTTCCCGCGAAGCGCTGATTCTCGAAATCGAGGCGGCCGGATTGCAACGCGGATCGGCCGGCACGGTCGGCCGCTACTCGACGACAGGGTCGAGCCTCGACGTCCACCTCCCGGGTTTTCCGTTCCCCGACCAGAACCAGACCGCGCAACTCCTGAACATGACGCTGGCCGATGGCCGCATCGCCACGCTGAGCCACCCCGGCGGGGTCGATGCGGGCCTCGTGCGGGTGCCTCCGGCCGAACTCGGCTCGGTCATGCCGCTCGACGATCGCGATCGCACGCTGGTCGCACTCGCCGATTTTCCGCCCCTGCTCGTCAGCGGCATCCAGGCGGTCGAGGATCGCCAGTTCAAGCACCACCACGGCATCGATCCGCGCGGCCTGATCCGCGCGGCCTGGGTGAACCTGCGCCACGGCGAAATCGTCCAGGGTGGGTCGACCATCACCCAGCAGCTGGTCAAGAACCTGTTTCTGTCCTCCGAACGCCGCTGGGTGCGAAAATTCAACGAAGCGGTCATGGCGCTCAGCCTCGAGCGCCGATTCAGCAAGGCCGCCATCCTCGAAGCCTATCTCAACGAGGTCTATCTCGGCCAGGATGGCGCCAGAGCCATCCACGGGTTCGGACGCGCCTCGGAGTACTATTTCAACCTGCCGATCCAGGCCCTGTCGGTCGAACAGATCGCGCTGCTGATCGGGATGGCGCGCGGGGCATCCTGGTATCACCCCGTTCGCAATGCCCAACGCGCCCGAGATCGGCGAGACCGGGTCCTCGGCATGTTCCTTGAAACCGGACTGATCGACCAGGCCGGCTTCGAAGCGGCTCGATCCCGGAGCCTGGGCGTCAGTCCCACGAGCCAGCGGCGCAGCCGCCGACACGGCCAGTTCCTGGACCTGGTCAGCCGTCAGCTGAGGCGCGACTACCGGGATCGTGACCTGCGCAATACCGGCTTGCGAATCTTCACCACCCTCGAGCCCGCGGCACAGCGCGCCGCCGAACGGGCGCTCGCCGACGGTCTGGACGAAGTCGAGCGCACCGAGGGCGAGTTGCAGGGCGCCATCGTTCTCGTCGAGCCGGCTTCCGGCGAGATAAGGGCCCTGGTCGGCGATCGCCATCCCGACCGCAGCGGATTCAACCGCGCCCTGGATGCGCGCCGTTCTGTCGGCTCGGTCATCAAACCCTTCGTGTATCTGCTGGCGCTGGCTATGCCCGAGCGCTACAGCCTGGTCACGCCCCTGCTCGACGAAGCGCTGAGTGTGCCGATCGACAGTCAGGAATCATGGCGGCCGCGCAACCACGACGAGAAGAGCCATGGCCAGGTGCCGTTGATGGCGGCGCTGGCCGGTTCCCACAACCAGGCGACGGTGCGCCTCGGGCTCGAGGTCGGGCTGACCGAACTGTTCGATCTGCTGCGCCGGCTCGGGGTCGAGCCCGGCGGCGAGCAGCACCCCTCGGCCCTGCTCGGCGCACTGAGCCTGACGCCGCTGCAGGTCGCCCAGCTCTACCAGGTGCTCGCGGCCGAAGGCTACAGCGCACCGCTCAGGGCCATCAACGAGGTCGTCGCGGCCAACGGCCAATCGATCGCGCGCTATCCGGTGCGTTCGCGACCGCTGCGCGATCGCGCCGCCCTCGCCCTGCTCGACCATGCGCTGCGCTTCGCCGTCACCGACGGCACGGCCAGCAGCCTGTCGTGGCGACTGAGCGATGATCCGGGCGTGCGCGGCAAGACCGGCACCACCAACGATCGCCGGGATGCCTGGTTCGTCGGCTATACTCGCGACTGGCTGGGCGTTGTCTGGACCGGTCGGGACGACAATGCGCCGGCCGGCATCAGCGGGGCCGGCACGGCCCTGCCGGTCTGGGCCAGGCTGTTTTCGGCGCTTCCGCTGCGACCGGTTCGACCGAGCTGGCCCGAAGGGGTTGAATGGTACTGGATCGACTGGCCGCAACCGACGCTGGCCGACGAGCAGTGTGCCGGCGCCCGGGCCCTGCCGTTCATTGCCGGCAGCCAGCCCGAAACAATGTCCCCGTGCATCAGAACCGGCCGCGATCGATCCCGCCGCCGCTGAAGCCATCGAAGCAACAGGATGTTCCATGAAGACCCCGTTCGACTGCCCTCTCCGAATCGTTGTTCTGTGTCTGACTGCACTCGGCCTTGCGGCCTGCGCCTGGCAGCCGCCGGTCGATGAACCGGGTGCCGCCGAACGCGTTCGCGCGCCGGCCGCGGACGAAAGCCGCGGACTGCAGGTCTACCCGCTGCAGAACCCGGCGGTGGCCGAGCTGATGGCGGCTGCCGAACAGGCCGAGCGCGACAACGATCTGGCCCGCGCCGCCAGCCTGCTCGAGCGCGCGCTCAGGATCGAACCGCGCGACCCGAACGTCCTGCAGCATCTGGCCGAAATCCAGCTGTCCCGGGGCAACTGGGAACAGGCCGAGAGCCACGCCAGCCGCTCATTCGATCTCGGCCCGCGCGTCGGCGAGTTGTGCCAGCGCAACTGGCGGACCATCGCCCTGGCACGCGAACGCCTGGATCGGTTCGAGGCCGCGTATCGCGCCCGGGAACAGCTCCAGGACTGCCAGGTAGAACCGCCGCCGCGCTTCTGATGACCGACTGGCTGGCGCGCGGCTTCGACGCCGAAGGTCCGCTGGCCCGGACGCTCGAGGGCTTCCGCCCCAGACCGGGTCAGCTCGCACTCGCCCGCACGATCGCCGAATGCCTGGACACTCGCCAGGATCTCGTTGCCGAGGCCGCGACCGGCACCGGGAAGACCCTCGCCTACCTGCTGCCGGTCCTCGAACGCGACCAGCGCACGATTCTTTCCACCGGAACGCTCAACCTCCAGGACCAGCTCTTTCGCCGCGATCTGCCGCTGGCGCTGGCCAGCACCGGCGTCGAGCGCAAGGTGGCCCTGCTGAAAGGGCGCGCCAACTATCTGTGCCCGCAACGCCTGGAAACCCATCTCGCCGACGACACGATCGGCCAGGAATCGACCCGCGCCGAACTGCGCGAGATCGAGCGCTGGGCCCGGCACACCACGACCGGCGAGATCAGCGAGGTCGAGGATGTGGGTTCGAACTCGCCGGTCTGGCCACTGGTGACCTCGACCCAGGACAACTGCCTTGGCGGCGACTGCCCGAAGCTCAAGGACTGCCCGCTGGCGCATGCGCGCCGGCGCGCTCAGGACGCCGACATCGTGGTCGTCAATCATCACCTGCTGTTTGCCGACATGGCGCTCAAGCACACCGGTTTCGGCGAGGTCCTGCCGGGTGCCGGCGCGGTCATCATCGACGAGGCCCACCAGGTGCCCGACACGGCGATTCGCTTCTTTTCCCGGGGCTTGAGCGCCTGGCAGGTGCGCGAGCTGACCCGCGACTGCCTGGCCGCCTGCGGCCAGACGGCCGGCAGCCTGAAGCTGCTGCGCGACCCGATCGAGCAGCTCCGAAGCACCCTGGATCAGGTCGTCTCGGCCTGCTTCGGTCTTCCGCCGCGCGGCGACCATGCGCGGCTCGGGCCGGTGCTCGACGAGTTTCGAACGCTGGCCAGAGCGCTCGAAGGACTCGCCGCCGCGCTCGATCCGCTGGCCGAACAGAGCCGCGAATTGCGCAACTGCAGCGATCGCGCCGAAGCCCTGCGCGAGGGACTGGCCGCTTTTCTGGCCGGCCAGGAAGACTGCGTGCGCTGGTTCAGTCATCGCCGCGGCCGATTCGTGCTCAACCTGACGCCGCTGGAAGTCGCCACGCCGCTGAAAGAATTGCGGGCAGACAATCCGGCGACCTGGATCATGACCTCGGCGACGCTGGCGGTCGCCGGACGGTTCGATCATTTCACCCATCGCCTGGGACTTCGTGACGCCCGCGAACTCGTCGTCGAAAGCCCGTTCGATTACCCCGAGCAGACCCGCCTGTGGATTCCCGATGATCTGCCCGAGCCGCGCAGCGATCGCCATACCGAGTCCCTGCTGGAGCATATCGAGCCGGTGCTGCGCGCCAACGGCGGGCGGGCCTTTCTGCTGTTCACCTCGCACCGCTCGCTGCGCCTGGCCGCCGAGTGGCTGCGAAGCCGGACCGATTTCCATCTTCTCGTCCAGGAGGAAGCGCCGCGGCACGTTCTGCTTCAGCGCTTTCGCGAGACCCCGAGGAGTATTCTGCTCGGGGCGGCCAGCTTCTGGGAAGGCGTGGATGTTCCGGGTCGGGACCTGACCCTGGTCGTGATCGACAAACTCCCCTTCGCCGCGCCCGACGATCCGGTGCTCGAAGCCACGCTCAAGGCGGTTCGCGAGGCCGGCGGCAACCCGTTCGTCAAGGTCCAGCTGCCGCAGGCCGTGCTGGCCCTCAAGCAGGGCGCGGGTCGTTTGATCCGCCAGTCCGAGGATTTCGGCGTGCTGGTACTGGGCGACCCGCGTCTGAAAACACGCAGCTACGGTAAACTCTTCCTCGACAGCCTGCCGCCGATGACTCCGGTGAAGAGCGCGGCCGATGCGGCCCACTTCCTGCGCAGTCGCCTGGCCGCCACTGAATCCTGCAGCTAATGGAGAGCACCACCATGCGTCACATCTTTCTCGTCCTGTCGTTGTTCCTTCTCGTTGCCTGTCAGGGTGCGGTTGAAGAAACCGGTTCGGATTCAGCGGCTTCGGCCGCCATCGTTGCCGGTAACGGCGGCCTCGAGATGGCCGCGGCGACGAACACGAGCGAAGAAGCCCCAGCGTCCCCGCGTGAACCCGAGGAGACGGAGCCGCGCGAGGCCGAAGACTACGGATCGGCCTTCGACGGTCAGACCCGGGTGCCGCGGCCGGAGAGCACCGAATCCTGGACCACTGAACCCGTCGCAAGCGACCTGGAACACCCCTGGGCCATCGCGTTTCTTCCGGACGGAACGATGCTGGTCACCGAGCGCCCGGGCCGTCTGCGTCACGTGACCCGCGATGGCGAGGTGTCCGACCCGATCGCGGGCGTGCCCGAGGTCGACGCGCGCAACCAGGGCGGCCTGCTCGATGTCGCGGTCGCACCGGATTTCGCCGACAGCCGCACCGTCTTCATCAGCTACGCCGAGCCGCGGGAAGACGGCATGAACACAACCGCCGTCGCTCGAGCCCGGATGAGCGACGACGCGCGCAGCCTGGAAGAACTCGACGTCATCTTCCGGCAGTATCCGGACGTGACCTCGACGGGCCATTACGGCTCGCGCATCGTGTTCCAGGATCCCGACACGATCTGGATCGGGCTCGGTGACCGCCAGGGCCATCCCAATCGCCTGCAGGCCCAGGACCCGACCAACCTGATCGGCACCGTCGCGCGCATCCACACCGACGGCTCGGTGCCCGAAGACAACCCCTTCGTCGGCCACGCGGACAATGCCCCTGAACTCTGGTCCTGGGGCCACCGCAACATCCAGGCCGCCGATATCCATCCCGAAACCGGCGCGCTCTGGACCGTCGAGCACGGCCCGCGCGGCGGGGATGAGCTGAATCGTCCCGAAGCCGGCAAGAACTACGGCTGGCCGACCATTTCCTACGGCATCGAATACCGCGGCGGCCCGGTCTATGAGGGACAGGCCCGCCAGGACGACCTGGAACAACCGGTCTATTTCTGGGACCCGGTGCTGGCACCCTCGGGCATGGTCTTCTACACCGGGCAGGCCTTCCCCGCCTGGCAGGGCGATGCCTTCATCGGCGGCCTTCGGACCGAACGCGTCTCGCGTCTGATCATCGAGGATGATCGAGTCGTTGCCGAGGAATGGCTGGAGATCGGCGAGCGCGTACGCGACGTGGTCCAGGGCCCGGATGGTTTCATCTATCTCGCCACCGACGCGCCCAACGGCGGCATTCTGCGGATCGTTCCGGCGGACGGCTGACCCGCAGCCACGGGGGACATCAGCGGGCCGTGAAACGACTGGCCATCGAAACGTCCACCGAGTGCTGCTCGGTGGCGCTGCAGATCGGCGCTGAGGTCATCCAGCGCAAGAACATCGAAGCCCGATCGCACGCGCACCTGATCCTGCCCTGGTCCCAGGCATTACTCGCCGAGGCGGGTCTCGGATTCCGCGATCTCGATGGCCTGGCCGTCAGCCGCGGACCCGGCGGCTTCACCAGCCTGCGGATCGGACTGGGCATCGTTCAGGGCCTGGCGCTGGCCCGCGACCTGCCGGTCCATCCCGTCTCCAGCCTGCTGACCCTGGCCGAGTCGGCCGATCCGGATCAACGCCATTCGCAGCTGCTCGCCCTGCTCGATGCCCGCATGGGACAGATCTACGCGGCGTGGTACGAGCGGCGCGATGGCCGGCGCGAACGGTTGGGACCAGAGCTGCTCGTCGACCCGGATCAACTCGAATGTCCTCATCCCGGCCCGTGGCTTGCAGTCGGTCCCGGAGCCAGCGCGTTCCGCGACGACCTGGTCGCACAGCTGGGCGACGCGGTCCAGATGCACTCACCCACGGCCGACACGATCTGGCCGGATGCCAGAGCACTGCTTCGTCTGGCCGATACGGAGCCCGCCGTTCCGGGACACCGAATCTCACCGACGTATCTGCGCGATCAGGTGACGGGATAGCGGTTTAAAAGTCTCCTGGCCTGCAGATGCCCGGCACCATCCCCCTCGCCAATACCGATCAGCCCGTCGGCGTCGTAGACCCGCAAAAGCCCAGCCGTCGCGTCAGCAACACCCGCCAGCTTCTGACCATGACGAAGCCGCTGCGCCTGCTGATCATCGAGCTGTACTGATGGCAGATGCATCAGCGCCTGATCGGCCGGTCGGAGGCGTTCGCGCGCGGCTTCGACGCCGAGGGCTTCGAGTTGTTCGAGGGTACTGGCATCGGACAGATCGAAAGGTGCGCTTCGGGTGCGCCGCAGCGCACTCAGATGCGCGCCGCAGCCGAGCGCCTGCCCGATATCACGCACCAGCGAGCGGATATAGGTGCCTTTGGAACAGCGAACCCGAAGCTGGAGCCTTGGCTTATGCCACTGAACGCAGTCCAGCTCATGGATGACGATCGAACGCGGCGGACGCTCGACCACCTCGCCGCGTCGCGCGAGCCTGTAGAGTCGTTGACCCTGGTGCTTGAGGGCCGAGTGCATGGGGGGAATCTGCTCGATCGGCCCACGAAACCTGGTCAGGACCGATTCGATCGCTTCGGCGCTCAAATCCGGCACGGGCTGCTGAACCAGGACTTCGCCTTCCGCATCCTCGCTGTCGGTGGTGATACCGAGGGTGGCTTCGGCTTCATAGGTCTTGTCGGCGGCAAGCAGAAAACCGCTGACCTTGGTGGCTTCGCCGAAGCACAACACCAGCAGGCCCGAAGCCATCGGGTCGAGCGTGCCGGTATGCCCGGCTTTCTTGATGCCGAGGTGGCGCTTGGCACGGCCCAGAGCGGCGTTGGACGTTACGCCGGTCGGTTTATCGAGCAGAAGAATGCCGCCGCCTCTGACCCGCGAAGAACCTTCGCTCATGTCGCCAGGCTGTTACGGGACAAACGCGCTCACGCACAGGCTGATCAGGCCGCCGGAGAAGATTCCGAGCGCCAGTACGGCCACGCCATTGACGCTCAGAACGGCGCCAAAGTCGACCGGCGTGTTCAGAGCGGTTTCGTCATCGGGCTCGTCGAAATACATCAGCTTGACGATTCGCAGGTAGTAGAACGCACCGACCACGGCCATGACGACAGCCAGCACGGAGAGTCCGACATAGCCGGCCGACAGCGCCGCCGCGATGACCTGCCACTTGGCGAAGAAACCGAGAAACACCGGCACCCCCGCGAGGGAAAACAGGATCATCAGCATCAAAAAGGCCTGCCAGGGATTGCGCTTGGCCAGCCCCTTGAAATCGTCGAGCTGATCGGCCTCGCGATCGCCGCTGGACACCAGGATGATGACCGCGAAAGCGCCGGCCGACATGATCGCGTAGGCGATCGCGTAGAACATGGCCGCCGCATAGCCCTCGGCCGTCCCGGCCAGAATCCCCATCAGCATGAAACCCATATGCGAAATGGTCGAATAGGCCAGCATCCGCTTGATGTTGGTCTGGGCGATGGCCGCGACATTGCCCAGTACCAGCGACAGTGCGGCCAGTATGGCGAGCATACCCTGCCAGTCCTCGTGCAGTCCGATCAATGCGTTGTCGAGCAGACGAATCGCGAGCGCCAGGCCGGCGAGCTTGGGAACCGAACTGATGAACAGGGTGATCGGAAGCGGCGCGCCGTGATAGACATCCGGCACCCACATGTGGAACGGCACGACGCCGAGTTTGAACGCGATGCCGATGACCACGAAGACCAGCCCGAAAGTCAGCAGCATCGAGTCGCCGGCTCCATCGCCAAGAGCGGCGGAAATGGCGGCGAGATCGAGCGCGCCGGTCGCGCCGTAGATAAGGCTCATTCCATACAGCAGCAGCCCGGAAGCGAGCGAACCGAGAATGAAATACTTCATCGCCGCTTCCGAGCCGAAGCGCGAATCACGATCGAGCGCCACGAGTGCATAAGTCGACAGGGCGAGCAGCTCGAGGCCAAGATAGATCGTCAGCAGGCTGGACGCCGAAATCATGACCATCACGCCAAGCAGAGCGAACAGCGTGAGGGTGTAGAACTCGCCCTTGAACAGATTGAAGCGGCGCAGATAGTCCTTGGCGTAGACGAAGACGCCAGCCAGAATCAGATAGCTGACCACCTTGAGCACATCGCCGAAGCGATCGCGAACGAAGGTGCCGGAAAAGGCGTAAAGCACCTCCCCGGGCGGCAACATCACCCGAAGCGTCAGAATGCAGGCGAACACCAGTGTGACCAGCGCCAGCAAATGCGTCAGACCACGGCGCTCCTGCGGAATGAACAGGTCGGCCAACAGGACCACGCAGGCCATGCACAGCACGAAGATTTCAGGCAGCGCGAGTTGTAGTTCGGCTAGGGTCATCAGCTTGCTCTTTCGTCCATTCTGTCGTTTAGTGCGGTCTCTCGGAGCGACTGGGAACCAGGTTCAAGGTTCAAAGTTCAAGGTTCAAGGCTAAAGGCTAAAGGCCGAAACCGCAGGGCTGTCGGAGGTCCGGTCTTCCTGAAACCGGAAACCTGAAACCGTTCTCTTCCTCATTCGATTTTTGACTGGACGACGTGTTCGACCAGGTTCTGGATCGACGCATCCATCATCTCGATCAGCGGATAAGGCCAGACGCCGAAACCGAGGATCAAGAGGGCCAGGGTGGTCAGCATGATCCACTCGCGCTGACCCAGATCGTGCAGACCGGCGACCTTCTCGTTGGCCACTTCTCCGTAGAACACCCGCTTGACCAGCCACAGGCTGTAGGCCGCGCCCAGCAGCAGGGTCGTGCCGGCGACGAACGCGAACCAGAAATTGGCGTGGAAGGCGGCCAGGATCACCATGAACTCGCCAACGAAACCCGAGGTGCCCGGAAGCCCGGAGTTGGCCATGAAGAACAGTACGGCGAACATCGCGAACCAGGGCATTGTGTTGGCCACGCCGCCGTAGCTCGAGATCTCGCGGCTGTGGACGCGATCGTAGAGCACGCCGACGGTCAGGAACATCGCACCGGAAATGAAGCCGTGCGAAATCATCTGGACCATCGCGCCCGAGATTCCGAGCCCGGCTCCGGTCGTCTCGCCCGTGTTGCGCAGGATCGCGAAGGCGAGGAACAGGCCCAGGGTCACGAAGCCCATGTGCGAGATGGAGCTGTAGGCGATCAGCTTCTTCATATCGGACTGGGCCAGCGCCACGAAGCCGATGTAGGCGATCGCGACCAGCGACAGTCCGATGACCAGCCAGTCGAGCTCGGCAACCGCGTCGGGCACGATCGGCAGCGAGAAGCGCACCAGGCCGTAACCACCGATCTTGAGCATCACGGCGGCCAGCACGACCGAGCCGCCGGTCGGGGCCTCGACGTGGGCATCGGGCAGCCAGGTGTGCACCGGCCACATCGGCACCTTGACCGCGAAGGCGATCAGGAAGGCCAGGAAGATCCAGATCTGGGCGCTGAGCGCCAGCGGCAGCTCGTGCAGATCGAGAATCGCGAAGCTGCCGCCCTGCAGATACATCCAGATCAGCGCGATCAGCATGAATACCGAACCGAAGAACGTGAACAGGAAGAACTTGATCGTCGCGTAGATTCGATTCGGCCCGCCCCAGATGCCGATGATCAGGAACATCGGCACCAGCATCGCTTCGAAGAACACGTAGAACAGCAGCGCGTCCAGCGCGGCGAACATCCCGACCATCAGCCCCTGCAGCAGCAGGAAGGCGGCCAGGTAGAGATGGGGTCGATCCTCGATCGTCCAGCCACCGATGATGACCAGCACGCCGATCAGCGTGGTCAGCAGGATCAGCGGCAGCGACAGCCCGTCCACTCCGAGGTGATAGTGGATATCGAACGCTGCGATCCAGACCGTCCGTTCCTGGAACTGCATCGCGGCACTGCCGGGGTCGAACCCGACATAGACGAGGAGCGAAAAAGCGAAGCTCAGCAGCGCCGCCAGCAGTGCCAGGGGACGAGCCAGATGGGGCATGCGCCTGCCGATCACCATCAACAGGGCGGCGGCCGCGATCGGCGTCCAGATCAGCAGGCTCAGCAGGGGCCAGTCAGACATCAATGCTCACCCCTTAGCGCAGCAGTACGAAGGACGCCACGATGGCCACCAGGCCCAGGATCATGGCGAACGCGTAGTGAAACAGAAAACCGGTCTGGATGCGGCGAATCCCTTCCGAAAGCCGCCCCACCAGACGCGCCGAACCATTGACGAGCAAGCCATCGATCAGAAAACGGTCGCCGCCGGAGGACAGGCCCGACGCCACCTTGAGACTGCCGCCGGCAATGACATTCTGATAGAGCTCGTCGAACCCGTACTTGCGGTCGAGGATGGTCCACAGCCAGAGGACTCGCGACTTCACTTGATCGGCGAGCCCCGGATTGAACAGATAGACGTAGGTCGCGATCGCCACGCCGAGCATGGCCAGCCAGAATACGGGGGTGACGAAGCCGTGCAGGCCAAAGGCCAGGGGGCCGTGATCGAACTTGTAGGCCAGGCGCGAGACGACGTCATGAGCTTCGCGAACGAAGATCGCATCGGACAGCGCTCCGCCGAACAACAGCGGCACGACGGTGAAGTATCCGATCAGCACGGATGGAATCGCGAGCAGGATCAGTGGCACCGTGACCACCCAGGGCGATTCATGGGCGTGCGAGCGCGTTTCCTCATCCATGCGGGTCGGCCCATGGAAAGCCAGGTAGAGCAGCCGGAACGAGTACAGCGCGGTGATCACGACGCCGGCGTAGACCGCGAAGGTCGCGAAAGCCGCGCCCGGGCGTTCGACCAGCCTGACCGCCTCGATGATCAGATCCTTGGAGTAGAAGCCCGAGAAGAACGGGAAACCGATCAGCGCGAGCGATCCGAGCCAGGCCGTGGCTGCGGTAATCGGCATGTACCTGGCCAGTCCACCCATCTGGCGCATATCCTGCTTGTGGTGCAAAGCGATGATGACCGAACCGGCGGCGAGGAAGAGCAGCGCCTTGAAGAAGGCGTGGGTCATCAGATGGAAAATCGCCACCGAGTAGGCCGAGGCGCCGAGCGCGACGGTCATGTAGCCGAGCTGGGACAGCGTCGAGTAGGCGACCACGCGCTTGATATCGTTCTGCACGATGCCGACCATGCCCATGAACAGGGCCGTGATCGCCCCGAGAACCAGGATGAAGCTCAGCGCGGTGACCGAGGCTTCGAACATCGGCGACAGACGGGCCACCATGAAGATGCCGGCCGTGACCATGGTCGCAGCATGAATCAGGGCCGAAATCGGCGTCGGACCCTCCATCGAATCCGGCAGCCAGACGTGGAGCGGCACCTGGGCCGACTTGCCCATCGCGCCGATGAAAAGACAGATGCAGATGAAGGTCATCACCTGCCATTCCATCGAACCCAGGATGGTGATGGTCTGTCCTTCGACCGCGGGCGTGGCCGCGAACACCTCGGCATAGTCCAGCGAGCCCATGTAGAACAGCACGGCGGCGATGCCGAGCAGGAAGCCGAAATCACCGACCCGGTTGACCAGGAAAGCCTTGAGGTTGGCGCGAACGGCCGATTCCTTCTTGAACCAGAATCCGATCAGGAGATACGACACCACACCGACCGCTTCCCAGCCGAAGAACAGCTGCAGGAAGTTGTTGGCCATGACCAGCATCAGCATGGCGAAGGTGAACAGGTTGATGTAGGCGAAGAAACGCTGGTAGCCCTTGTCGTCGTGCATGTAGCCGATGGTGTAGATGTGCACCATCAGCGAGACGAAGGTCACCACGACCATCATCAGCGCGGTCAGGCTGTCGATCAGAAAGCCGATCTCGAAGCGGATCCCGTCGGTCACGGCCCAGGTGTAGACCGAGTAGTTCAGGACCGGCAGATCGTTGAAGAAGACTTCCCAGGCGACGTAGGACGACAGCAGGAAGGAGCCGGCGACAGCGAGGATCGTGGTCCAGTGCGCGCCGGCGCGACCGATCTGGTGCCGGAGCAGGCCCGCGATCAGACAGCCGGCCAGCGGCAGCAGCGGTATCAGAAGCAGTAAGGTCTTGATGTCCACGCTATCCCTTGAGGTCGGCAATGTCGTCGACGCTGATCGACTGGCGATTACGGAAGAGCACGACCAGGATCGCCAGTCCGATCGCCGCCTCGGCCGCGGCCACGGTCAGGATGAAGAACACGAACACCTGGCCGGCCGTGTGATCGAGAAAGTGCGCGAAAGCGACGAAGTTCATGTTGACGGCGAGCAGCATCAGTTCGACGCACATCAGCAGAATCAGTACGTTCTTGCGATTGAGAAAGATGCCGGCCACGCTGATGCAAAACAGCAGGGCACCGAGCGACAGAAAGTGGGCGAGTGTCAGCACGCTATTCCTCCCCTTCCGACGGCATCTTGACCAGCCGGACCCGGTCGGCGCGTTTGATCCGCGCCTGCTGCGAAGGATCCTGGTACCTGGTTTCGGGGCGCCGCCGATGGGTCAGCGCGATCGCCGCAATGATCGCCACCAACAACAGCACAGCCGCGATCTCGAACGCATACAAGTAGTCGGTATAAATCAACAGTCCGAGTTCACGGGTATTGCTGTACCCCTCGGGCTTGGGCGCCGGCAGGGCCTGACTTTCCATTCCTCGCGTCCAGATCACGAGAAACATCTGAACCGCCATCGCGAAGGCGACCAAAAGGCCCACGGGCAGGTAGCGCGTGAAGCCCTCGGTCAGCGGCGTCACATTGACATCGAGCATCATGACCACGAACAAGAACAGCACCATGACCGCGCCGACATAGACCAGGACGAGCACGATCGCCAGAAATTCGGCCTGCAGCAACAGCCAGATACAGGCTGCCGAAAAGAAGGACAGCACGAGGAACAGGACCGCGTAGATCGGGTTCCCGATCGTAACCACGCCCAGAGCCGAGCCGACAAGTGTCGCACCGAACAGGTAGAACACGATTTCAATGATTGGCATTCCTGACTCTCTTTACCGAAAACCGGCGCGGCGATGCGATCCCCGCTGCACACCCGGTCGGTTCCCTATCGATAGGCCGCGTCTTGTTGTCGGGCCGCTGCGATTCTGCTTTCGAAGCGGTCTCCAATGGCCAGTAGTTGCTGTTTGTTGACGATGTTCTCGCCGCGGTTTTCGAAATGATATTCGCTGATGTCGGTCTCAACGATCGAGTCCACCGGGCAGGACTCCTCACAGAAGCCGCAGTAGATGCACTTGAACAAATCGATATCGTATCGGGTCGTGCGCCGGGTGCCGTCTTCGCGTTTGTCCGAATCGATCGTGATCGCCAGCGCCGGGCAGACTGCTTCGCACAGTTTGCAGGCGATGCAGCGCTCCTCACCATTGGGATATCGACGAAGCGCATGCAAGCCGCGGAATCGCGGCGACTTCGGCGTCTTTTCCTCCGGGTAGTTCAGAGTTTCCTTGGGCGAGCGCCAGTAGCGCAATGTGACGTTGAGGCCCTGGAACAGCTCCAGCAGCATCAGCGACTTCAAGTACCGCGATACGGCTTCCATATCAACCTCCGTACCAGCCCAACACCCGAAACACGCCCGCGATCATGATCCAGACGATAGTGATGGGAATAAAGACCTTCCAGCCCAGCCGCATGATCTGATCGTATCGATAGCGCGGGAAGGTCGCCCGAAACCACAGATACAAGAAACAGAACAGGACGGTCTTGAGCAGGAACCAGTGGATACCGCCGGCGCCGAGGAAAGTATCGCCCAGAACCGGCACGCCCTGAAACGGGCTCAGCCAGCCGCCGAGGAAAAGAATCGACGCCAGCGCCGAGATCAGGATCATGTTGGCATACTCGGCCAGGAAGAAGACCGCAAAGGCCGAGCCTGAGTATTCGGTGTGGAAACCGGCGACGATTTCCGACTCCCCTTCAGCCACGTCGAATGGTGCCCGGTTCGTCTCGGCCACACCGGAAATGAAATAGATCACGAAAAGCGGCAGCAGCGGCAGCCAGAACCAGCTCAGCAGGCCACCCGATTGGGCCATGACGATGCCGGACAGGTTGAGCGTGCCGGACAGGACGATCACACCGACGAGCGCGAAACCCATCGCGATTTCGTAACTGACCGTCTGGGCGGCTGAACGCAGGCCACCCAGCAGGGCGTATTTCGAGTTGGACGCCCAGCCGGCAATCAGTGTGCCGTAGACGCCAATTGAAGTCAGGGTCAGAACGAAAAGCAAACCGGCATCGATATCTGCCAGCACCAGCCAGTCGTCGAACGGCACAACCGCCCAGGCCGCCAGCGCCGGAGCCAGCGCGAGCACTGGAGCGAGCAGAAACAGGAAACGGTTCGCGTTCGTCGGAATGATGATTTCCTTGAACAGCATCTTGAACACGTCAGCGAAAGGCTGGAGCAGCCCCAGGGGTCCAACCCGGTTGGGACCGCGTCGGACCTGCATGTAGCCAATCACCTTGCGCTCGAAATAGGTGAAATAGGCCACGCCGATCGTGATCGGAATGACGATCATCAGAATCTTGCTGATCGTCCAGACCAGGGTCAGCAGCTGCTCCATCACGAGGTCGCCTCCAGCTTCACCGGCCCATAAGCCGCGCCGAGCGTCTCGACGGCGCGGATCGCCGCGGGCAGCCAGACCGCGTTGGGCGGTATCCGCGAATCCACAACCAGCGGCAGCTCGACGAACCGGTCATCCTGATGGACCCGCACGGACTCGGCGTCGGAGAGCCCCAGTCGGTCGACCGTGGCCGGATTGACGCGAACTTCGGCGGCACCAGCGTGGTCGGTGGCCTGAAGGGCGCGCGACCGGCGCACGAGGGCATCGCCCGCATAGATCGGCACGTCGCCGATACGCCACAGCGTTTCGGCGTCCCCGGTCACCGGCGCCGATTCGATACCGGCGACCGACTCCGGCACGGCCGGGCTGGCCATCGCTCCGGCCAGGTCGTCGAGCGCGACGAAGTCGAACCCGTCTTGGCCCATCGTGGCGCCGAGCCGCCTCAGAATCTTCCAGCCCGGCCGCGCCTGGCCTGCGGGACGGGTCGCGGCGCTCAGCGTCTGGCGCAGCCCGTCCAGGTTGACGTAGCTGCCGTCGGTCTCCGGAACCGGCGCGAGGGGCAACAGCACGTCGGCCACCCGGGCGAGATCGTCGCCGACGAAGGATGTGACCGCGACCACCGAGTCCGCCTGCTCGAGGGCGGCGACGGTAGCGGCCGGGTCGGCCATGTCGAACGCCGGCTCGATGTCCCAGAGGAGGTAGCCGCGACGCGGCTGGCGGATCATCCGGCCGGCGTCGAGACCATCGGATCCAGGTACCGTGCCTCCGAGCCAGGCGCCCTGGCTGTTGGCCGGACCCGGCAGCACGCACAGGGCCACGTCGAGCGCTTCGGCCAGACACTCGGCCAGCCGCCGGAGCCAGCCGCCGGACGGATGGTTGAGCGCACCGTCGCCGAGCAGGATTACGCCCCGATCGGCTGCATGCAGGTTCTCGGCAATGGCGCGCGCCGAAGGTTCGGCTGCGCGTTCGGCGATGAAGCGCCCGACCTCGTTATCCGGTAGTTCGCGACCCGCGACATCGAACGCCGCGCAGGTGACCCGGGCCAGGGTTTCGACCAGGGTCTGCGGCGGAACGATGAGGCGCTCGGTGAGATCGAAGTGGCAGTCGTAGGCCACCGGGTTGAGGTCCATGATGCGCGCCTGTCCCTTGCGCCAGGCGGTTCGCACGCGATGACCCAGCAGCGGTTGATCGTGCCGGATATTGCTGCCGATCAGGAAGATCGCATCGGCAGCGGCAATCTCGCGGCTGCTGATATCCATGCTCGCGCGCCCGGCTCCGGGGTGACTGAAATCGTTCAGGCGCAGACGATGATCGATATTCTCGCAGCCGAGGCTGCGCGCGAGCCTCTGGATCAGGAAATGCTCCTCGCTGGTCGCGCGCGGTGAGACCAGCACCCCGAGCGCCTCGCCGCCCGGGTCGTCGACGATATCGCCAATGGACTGGACCGCTGCCTCGATGGCCCGGTCCCAGTCGACTTCCTGCCATTGCCCGTCGACCTTGATTCTCGGACTCAGGAGCCGATCATCGCTGCCGAGACCATAGTGGCTGTAGCGATCGCGATCAGCCAGCCAGCACTCGTTGATGGCCTCGTTGTCGCGCGGAACGGTGCGCATGATGCCATGGCTGCGAACGTGATGGAACAGGTTCGAGCCGAGGCAGTCGTGGGTACCGATGTAGGGTCGCGCCCGCATTTCCCAGGGCCGCGCCTTGAACCGGAAAGGCTTGTTGGTCAGCGCCCCGACCGGGCACAGATCGATGATGTTTCCCGACAGCTCGGAGTTGATATTGCGTTCGATGAAGGTCGAGATTTCGGTCTTCTCGCCGCGCCCGATGCCGCCCAGCTCGGCCGTCCCGGCGATTTCTTCGAGGAAACGCACGCAGCGCGTGCAGTGAATGCAGCGCGTCATGTCGGTACTGACCAGCGGGCCGAGGTTCTTGTCCTTGACCACGCGCTTGCGCTCGGTGAAGCGGGACACCGAGCGTCCGTAACCCATGGCCAGATCCTGCAGCTCGCATTCGCCGCCCTGATCACAGATCGGGCAGTCGAGCGGATGGTTGATCAGGAGAAATTCCATGACCCCGCGCTGCGCATCGGCCGCCCGCCGCGATTCGGTGAATACCTTCATGCCTTCGACGACCGGCGTCGCGCAGGCCGGGAGGGGCTTGGGCGCCTTTTCGACATCCACCAGACACATCCGGCAGTTGGCCGCGATCGACAGCTTCGAGTGATAGCAGAAGCGCGGGATGTCGATCCCGATGCGATCGGCCGCCTCGATGATCATCGAGCCCTTGCGGGCCTGGACTTCCTGTCCGTCGATCTCGAGGGTGACCAGGTCGGTTGCGGGTTTTTCAACAGTCGCCATAGGCTTATCGATTCACCATTCGGGTCTGGACCAGGATCAGGCCGCTTCGCCGAGCTTGTCGGCCACGATCGAGCGGCCATGCTGGATGAAGTATTCGAATTCGTGCCGGAAGTGACGCAGAAAGCCCTGGACCGGCCAGGCTGCGGCCTCGCCGAAGGCGCAGATCGTGTGACCTTCGATCTGCCCGGCCGCCGAAGCCAGCAGCTCGATATCTTCCATACGCCCCTGACCGCTCATGATGCGCTTGAGCACCCGGTACATCCAGCCGGTTCCCTCGCGGCAGGGCGTGCACTGACCACAGGATTCAGCGTAGTAGAACCGGGCGATTCGGGTGCAGGCACCGACCATGCAGGTGGTCTCATCCATGACGATGACGGCGCCCGAGCCCAGCCCCGATCCGGCCTTCTGGAGCGCGTCATAGTCCATCGTGATGTCCATCATCGTCTCGGCCGGCAGCACCGGCATCGACGACCCGCCGGGAATCACGCCTTTGAGCGCATGACCATTGCGCATCCCGCCGGCCATTTCGAGCAGCTCGCTGAACGGGGTCCCGAGCGGCACTTCGAAATTGCCCGGCTTCTCGACGTGACCGGAGACCGAAAACACCTTAGGTCCGCCGTTGTTGGGTTTGCCGATATCGAGAAACCAGTCGGCACCCTTGCGCATGATCGCGGGGACGGAGGCCAGGGTTTCGGTATTGTTGATCGTCGTCGGTTTGCCGTAGATGCCAAAGTTGGCCGGAAACGGCGGCTTGAATCGCGGCTGGCCCTTCTTGCCCTCCAGCGATTCCATCAGCGCGGTTTCCTCACCGCAGATGTAGGCCCCGGCACCGAGAATATTGTGGATCTCGATGTCGATCCCCGAGTCCATGACGTTCGAACCGATGTAGCCGGCCTCGCGGGCCTCGGCCAGTGCCTGTTCAATGCGCTCGAACGGCTCGTGGTGGAACTCTCCGCGCAGGTAGTTGTAGGCCACCGTTGCGCCCATCGAGTAGGCCGCAATGGCCATGCCTTCAAGCACCGCGTGTGGGTTGAAACGCAGGATGTCGCGATCGTGGCAGGTACCCGGCTCCGACTCGTCCGAATTGCAGAGCAGGTACTTCTGTCCGGGGGCCGAGCGTGGCATGAAGGACCACTTCAGGCCGGTTGGAAACCCGGCCCCGCCGCGACCGCGCAGTGCCGACTTCTTGACCGTATCGATGATGTCTTCCGGCGGCGTCTTCTCGCGCACGATGGTTTCCCAGGCCTGCCAGCCATCATGCTTGCGATAGGCGTCGAGCGACCAGCACCGATCTTCATCGAGGTGGGTAAAAACGACGTGATGTTCAGCCATTCTGGATCACTCCAAAGCGTCGATAATCCGATCGATCTTCTCGGGTGTCAGGTTTTCATGATAGTGGCCGTCCACGATCATCATCGGCGCACCGACGCAGGCGGCCACGCATTCTTCCTCGATCTTCAGGAAAATCCGGCCGTCGTCGGTGGACTCGCCCATCTTGATGCCGAGCTTTCTTTCGACGTAGTCGACCACAGCCTCGGCACCGCACAGCATGCAGGAGATGTTGGTGCAGATCGAAATCGAGTGGCGGCCGACCTTTTCGGTCTCGAGCATCGAGTAAAAGGTCGCTACTTCGTAAACCCAAACCGGCGGGACGTCGAGATAGTCGGCAACGGCGTCCATCAGATCGCTGCTCAGCCAGCCCTGATTCTGATGCTGGGCGGCATAGAGCGCCTGGATAATGGCCGATCGGCGGCCTTCGAGACCATCCGGAAACTTGGTCAGCCAATGGTCGATGGTCGCGCGGGTCGAATCGCTCAACAGAGCGGCCTTGCCCTCGACGACGCGGTCGGTCGCCTGAATACTCATCGGTCGATTTCTCCGAATACGATGTCCTGGGTCGCGATCAGCGCCGGGACGTCGGCCAGCATGTGGCCCTGAGCCATTTCGTGCATCGCCGAGAGATGGGCGAAGCCGGGAGCGCGCAGGTGGACGCGAAACGGCTTGTTGGCACCATCGGAAATCATGTAGCAGCCGAATTCACCCTTGGGGGCCTCGACGGCCGCATAGGTTTCGCCTTCGGGCACGCAGTAGCCTTCTGTGAACAGCTTGAAGTGATGGATCAGCGCTTCCATGTCGTCCTTCATCTCTTCACGAGATGGCGGGCTGACCTTGAAGTTCCTGACCATGACCGGGCCGGGATTTGCCCGCAGCCATTCGATACACTGGAGCACGATGCGTGCCGACTGACGCATCTCCTCGACACGCACCAGGTAACGATCGTAACAATCGCCATTGGTACCGACCGGAATATCGAAATCCATCTGTCGATATCGAGCGTAGGGCTGCTTTCTGCGCAAATCCCATTCCACTCCGCTGCCGCGCAGCATCGGACCGCTGAAACCCATCTGCAGCGCGCGCTCGGGACCGACAACTCCAATGCCCACCGTTCGCTGTTTCCAGATCCGGTTGTCGGTCAGCAGTGTCTCGTAGTCGTCAACCCGCTGGAAGAAGTCGTTGCAGTAGGCCTCAAGGTAATCGAGCAGTGAACCCATGCGCCAGCGATTCATGCGCTCGAGATCCTTGCCCTTGCGCCAGCGGCTTTCAGCGAGCCGCGGCATGGTCTCGGGCAGGTCGCGGTAGACTCCGCCCGGACGGTAATAGGTTGCATGCATGCGTGTGCCGGACACCGCCTCGTAGGTGTCCATCAGGCCCTCTCGCTCCCGGAAGGCATACAGAAACACGGTCATCGCCCCAAGATCCAGCGCGTTCGATCCGATCCACATGAGGTGATTGAGGATCCGGGTCACCTCGTCGAACATGGTGCGGATGTACTCAGCCCTTTCGGGCACGTCGAGGCCCAGCAGCTGCTCGATGGCGCGGACGTAGGCATGTTCATTGCACATCATCGAGACGTAGTCGAGGCGGTCCATATACCCGATGGACTGGTTATATGGCTTCGACTCGGCCAGTTTTTCGGTGGCGCGGTGCAGCAGACCCACGTGCGGATCGGCGCGCTCGACGGTCTCGCCGTTGAGTTCCAGGATCAGACGCAGAACGCCGTGGGCGGCCGGGTGCTGCGGCCCGAAATTCATCGTGAAGTTGCGTATTTCGCTCACGACGCCTTCTGCCTGTCGAGCTTTTCGTCGATGTAGCGGCTGTCGCGGCGAACGACTCGCGGCACGAGAACGCGCGGCTCGATTTCGGTCGGCTCGTAGACGACCCGCTGCTTGTCTTCGTCGTAGCGCACGGTGACGTTTCCGACCAGGGGAAAATCCTTTCGGAACGGATGTCCGATAAAGCCGTAGTCGGTCATGATCCGGCGCAGGTCCGGATGCCCTTCGAAAACGATGCCGAACAGGTCGAAAGCCTCGCGTTCGTACCAGTTCACCGAGTTCCAGACGTCGACCAGGGACGGCAGGACCGGCAACTCGTCGTCGGGCGCGTGACAGCGCAGGCGCAGACGACGGTTGTGCCGCAGCGACAGCAGGTGAACGGCGACCGCGAATCGGTTCGGGATCTCTTCGGCTTCCGGCCGCTCGTTCCAGGAAAAACGGCCCGGACCCAGGGCATCGACCCCGCGCGAGAAACCACTGCCGGTGGCCTCGGCGGTTTCCCATTCGTCGTCGCCGAAGCCGAGATAGTCGATGCCGCACAGGTCCATGAGCTGCTCGAAATGAAGCGCCGGCTCGTCGCGCAGCAGATAGGCCACGTCAAGCCAGTGCTGCGGCCTGATTTCAGCCGTCAACTGGCCGCGATGCTCGCCAAGACTCACCATCTTCTCGCCCAGAACGGCCTGCAGATCGTCGGCCAGGGCGCGATTGCGCGTGCTGAATGCGGTCATGAGCGGGCGATGGTGTTGGTGCGTCTAATCTTCTTCTGCAGCTGCAGGATCCCGTAGACCAGAGCCTCGGCCGTTGGCGGGCAGCCCGGCACATAGATGTCGACCGGGACAATGCGGTCACAGCCGCGCGTGACCGCGTAGGAGTAATGGTAGTAGCCACCGCCGTTGGCGCACGAGCCCATCGAGATCACCCACTTCGGATCCGGCATCTGGTCGTAGACCTTGCGAAAGGCGGGCGCCATCTTGTTGCACAGCGTTCCGGCCACGATCAGGACGTCGGACTGCCGCGGACTCGGCCGGAAGATCACCCCGAAGCGATCGATGTCGTAGCGTGATGCGGCCGAATGCATCATTTCGATGGCGCAGCAGGCCAGCCCGAAGGTCATGGGCCACATCGACCCGGTTCGCGCCCAGTTGATCAGAGCATCGGCACTGGTCGTCACGAATCCACGATCGACCAGGGGATTGTCGCCGCCCGGCCTGAGGATATCGTCGACTTCACCCTCGGCCAGAGGGTTGTGGAGCAGCTCGCTTACTCCCATTCGAGCGCACCCTTCTTCCATTCATAAATGAAGCCGATGACCAGGATGGTCAGAAAAACACCCATCGCGACCAACCCGGTGACTCCGATCTCGTCGAGCACCACGGCCCAGGGAAACAGGAACGCGATTTCCAGATCGAAAATGATGAACAGGATGGCGACCAGATAGAAGCGGACATCGAACTTCATGCGCGAGTCCTCGAAGGCCTCGAAACCGCACTCGTAGGGAGACAGCTTTTCGCTCGACGGATTACGCGGGCCCAGAATACCCCCGACGGCGAGCAGGGCGATACCCATGCCTGCGCCGACGATCAGGAACAACAGAATTGGAAAGTACTCGACCAGCATCCTCTCGCTCGCGTCTTGTCAAGCCTAGTCAGGGCCGCTCGGACATCGATCCGGAAAACGGACGATCAGTCGCGCACTGCGACCGTTAATGGTGCCGAAGGCCGGACTCGAACCGGCACGGCTTTCGCCACTGCCCCCTCAAGACAGCGTGTCTACCAATTCCACCACTTCGGCATTCTAGTCAGTCGGGGTCCACTCTCGGTGAACCTGCTCAGCTCTCGGGAGGCTCCGGAGGCGGTTCGGCGTCCTCGATGTCGGCGGCTTCGATCGTCTCTTCGCCGTCCAGCGGGACATCCAGGAATTCGTCGGATTCACTCTGCGCGTCGGTGATCGTCTCGGCAGCATCCATCGAACCGACCACGCCGAGATCCTCGGCACCGCCACCGATGTTGCCGCTGCGAGCCACCATGACCGCCATCGTCAGGCTGATCGCGAAGAAAGCCACGCCGAGCCAGCTGGTCAGCTTGATCAGAAATCCGGCCGACCCACGCGAACCAAAGACCGTTCCGGACGCACCGGCTCCGAACGCGGCTCCCATGGTGGCGCCAGGACCGCGTTGAACCAGCACGATGGCGACCAGGCAGGCAGCCAGCACAACGTGCAAAACGATTAAGACCGTGTAGAGCATTCCTTTTCAATCCGTGCTGTCGGCGTCATGCCGCCTGATAAATGGCCATGAAAGACTCCGCAGTCAAGGACGCACCGCCAATCAGACCACCGTCGATATCGTCGCAATCCAGAAGAGCGGCAGCATTATCGGCCTTGACACTGCCGCCATACAGGATCCGAATACGGCCGGCTATTGTAGCATCATGTGTCGCGAGCTGTGCCCTGATCGATGCGTGAACCGCCTGGGCCTGTTCCGGCGAGGCCGTCTGACCCGTTCCGATTGCCCAGACCGGCTCGTAGGCAACCACTGCGCGGGAAAACGCGGCAATCCCCGCTTCGGCAATCACGGCGTCGAGCTGGCTCGCGACGACCTGCTCGCTATGGCCCGATTCACGCTGTTCCAGGGTCTCCCCGACGCACAGAATCGGCTGCAGACCGGCCAATTGCGCGGCCCGGAATTTCGCCGCGACAAGGGCGTCACTTTCGCCGTGAATGGCCCGTCGTTCCGAGTGCCCCACGAGAACGTACCCACAGCCGAAATCGGCCAGCATCGGACCGGACACATCCCCGGTGTAGGCCCCGGCCGTCTGCTCGGACAAGTCCTGGCCGCCGAGAAGAAGCGGCGTGTTCTCGGCGAGGGATTGGACCAGCGGCAGGTAGGGATGAGGCGGCAGCACCAGCACTTCGGCCTGGCTGGCCGCGTCGAGCCGCCCAAGGATGCCGGCCATCAGCTCTCGCACCATGGGCTTGCTGCCATTCATCTTCCAGTTTCCGGCGATCAGTTTGGTTCTCATTCGGGGCTCCCCGATCGGTTGTTGGAGCCGCGTAGGATACGGGCATCGGTCGATTGCAGGCAAGGTCGAGTCTATCGAATGTCGTCAACGGGCTGGTGACGACGGCGGTAGAAATAACCCTTCGGATGGTGCCGACGCAGGCGCCAGAAATGGTGCCGGTAGTCCTCGCGCCGGAAATAGTGCGTGACCAGCGATCGACGGGTCTGATCAGCGCTTTCGATCGGGCAACCGCCGTGCAGGAGCTGCGAGTGCCAGATCATGACGTCGCCGGGGACCGCTCTGAGGGTGACCGGGCTCAGAGCGTGCCGCTCGAGCTCGCGTTCGATATAGTCCCGGAAATCGGGCATTTCTTCAGCGACCGCGTTGGTCGCGCCGTGCGAGAAACGGTACGCCGGAATCCGGTGGCTGCCGGGCCAGTAGCGCAGCGGACCGTTGCTCGGGCCGACCTCATCGAGGGCGATCCAGCTCGCGAGCATCCCGCCCGGCTTGCGCGACGGCATGTAGAGCGTGTCGATATGATCGGCCTGCTGCGAACCGTACTCGAAGTTCAGGGTATTGCAGACCAGAGGCGTGCCTTCGAACAGGGTTCGGAGCACCCGGCACAGGCGTGGGTCCAGCACCATATCCCGGATGACCGGATAGTCGAGGTACAGGTCGTTGATCTTGTAAGGCTGGCGTCGATCCCGAGCGGTGGCATCGCGCAGCAGCATACGGCGCTGACGGTCGGACTCGATCCGGACATCGATCGTCAGGGGCAGCCTCAGCTCGAGTCGTCCGGCCCAGAGACGTTCCAGGAACGCGTTGACGTTCGCCACGGCCCGGGCTGAGAAAAAGCCGGGCAGAATCACGAAACCGTTCCGGTTCCAGTCTCGCAGCAGATCGGACGATGGATCGTTCATGTCGGACGTCGTGCGGGCAAGATCGGGCATCGGGGCTCATGCCGAACGGTCAGCGGGCCGGTCACCACCACCGCGTCGATATCGGCCTGACGCATCGCTCGTATGATTTCACGCCATCGAACCGTTTCGCAAGGAGCACAGGGAACCATGAAGCCGATCGCGATCCTGCTGGCGATCTCAGCCCTGATGATGGGCTCGTCCACCTTCGCCCAGTCCAACGGCAACGATTCTGCCGAGGTCGAGCATTACGAGATCGACACCCGCGGCGCCCACGCGTTCGTCCAGTTTCGTATCCCGCACCTTGGAGTCTCGTGGCTCTATGGCCGTTTCAACGAATTCGACGGTCACTTCAGCTTTGATCCGGCCAACCCGGAGAACTCCGAAGTCGAAGTGACGATCAGGACCGCAAGCGTGGACTCCAACCACGACCGCCGCGACAATCACCTCAGAAACGAAGACTTTCTGGATGTCGACAACTTTCCGGAGGCGCATTTCCGCAGCACCAGTTTTCGCCATATCGCGGGCGATCGATACTTGATGATCGGTGACCTCACGCTGCTGGGAAGGACCCGCTCGCTCGAGGTCGACGTCGAGCATATCGGCGCCGGCGAAGATCCCTGGGGCGGATTCCGGCGCGGCTTTTCCGGCCGCACCGCTTTCGCGCTCACCGACTTCGGCATCGATTACGACCTCGGATCCGACTCGCGCGTCGTCGAAATCATTCTCGATATCGAGGGCATCCGCAACAACGGCGGCTGACACTCCGGCCCGGTCGAGGCGCGTCGTCAGACCAGGATCTGACGGCGCTTCAGATAGTCCAGCAGAAGATCGACACACTCCTCGATTCCATGCCGCTCGGTGTCGAGAACCAGTTCGGGCGAATCCGGCTCCTCGTACGGCGAGTCGATCCCGGTGAAATTACGGATTCCCCCGGCTCGCGCTCTCGCGTACAGACCTTTGGGATCGCGGCTTTCGCAGGTCTCGAGGCTGGCCCGGACATGGATCTCGATGAACTCTCCCGGCTCCATCAGCTCGCGGACCATATCGCGATCGGCCCGGAACGGCGAAATGAAGGCGCTCAGAACCACCAGGCCGGCGTCGGCCATCAGCTTGGCGACCTCGCCGATGCGGCGGATGTTCTCGACTCGATCCTCATCGGTGAAGCCGAGGTCCCGATTCAGTCCGTGCCGGACGTTGTCGCCGTCCAGAAGATAGGAATGATGACCTCGCTGGAACAGCGCCTGCTCCAGTGCGTTGGCCACCGAAGACTTGCCGGCGCCGGACAGGCCGGTGAACCAGAGCACGGCCGGCCGCTGTGACTTCTGCCCCGCGCGCTGGGTCTTGGCGATACGATGCTCGTGCCAGACCACGTTCGAGGATTTGTCGGTCAGGGTGTCGGTGACCGGACGCACGATCATCCCGGCCCCCATCGTCAGGTTGCTGATTCGGTCGATGACCGTGAAGGCACCGGTCTGGCGATGTTCGCCGTAAGCGTCGAAAGCCGTGGGCCTGCTCAGGCGCCAGCGCACCAGCCCGATATCGTTGAGAGAAAGCTGCTCGACGTGATGGTGTTCGAGCGTGTTGACATCGATCTGGTGGTGAATGAGTTCCGGAGTGGCCGAGACGCTCGCGGTGGCAAAGCGCAGATCGTACTGCCGCCCGGGATTGAGCGGTGAATCGGCCATCCAGACCACTCGAGCGTCCAGGCCCTCGGCGATGCGCGGTCGCGCTTCCGGACGCACCAGCATATCCCCGCGACTGATGTCGATTTCGTCGCTCAGGGTGAACGTCACGGCCTGCCCGGCGCGGGCGGCCGACAGCTCACCGCCGAACTTCACGATGCGTTCGATCCGGCTCTGTCGCCCGGACGGCATCACCATGACGGGGTCACCCACGGCAATGTGGCCACTGGCCACCGTACCGGCAAAGCCGCGGAAGTCCGCGCTGTGCCGATTGACGTACTGGACGGGAAAACGGAAGTCGTTGCTGGCCGACTCGTCGTGCACAGGAACCGACTCGAGCAGTTCTATCAGGGTCGGCCCTTCGTACCAGCCCAGTCGGGCTGAACGCTCGAGCACGTTGTCGCCATTCAGCGCGACCACCGGCAGACAGTGAACGCCGATCAGACCGAGCTTGTTGGCAAAGGCCCGGTAATCCGCCGCAATCGCTTCGAAGCGCGCCTGATCATGGTCGATCAGGTCCATCTTGTTGACGGCCACGATCACGTTGCGGATGCCGAGCGACGAGACGATGAAGGAATGGCGGCGAGTCTGGGTCAGCATGCCCGCGCGCGCATCGATCAGAATAACGGCGGCATCGGCCGTCGATGCACCCGTGGCCATGTTGCGCGTGTACTGCTCGTGGCCGGGCGTGTCCGCGATGATGAACTTGCGTCTGGGGGTGGAAAAATAGCGATACGCAACATCGATCGTGATCCCCTGCTCGCGCTCGGACTGCAGCCCGTCGACGAGCAGCGCCAGATCCGCCTCTTCGCCCTGGGTACCCCATTTCTTCGAGTCGCGTCGGACCGCGAAAAGCTGATCTTCATAGACTTGCTTGGATTCAAGCAGCAGTCGGCCGATCAGCGTCGATTTGCCGTCATCGACCGAGCCACAGGTGATGAACCTGAGCAGATCCTTCTCGGCATGCTGTTCGAGTAGGGTTTCGATGTCCATGTTCAGAAATACCCCTGCCGCTTCTTTTCTTCCATCGACGCGCCCGGATCCCGGTCGATCGAACGCCCCTGACGCTCGGAGTTCTTCACGCTGAGCGTCTCCTCGATGACCTCCAGTAGCGTCGTGGCCGATGACTCCATGGCGCCGGTCAGCGGCCAGCAGCCCAGGCTGCGAAAACGCACGGTCTTCATGACGGGTGCCTGATCGATATCCCTGGGCAGACGAGCGGGGTCATCGACCACGATGAAGGTCCCGTCGCGATCGATCACCGGTCGCTCGGCGGCAAAGTACAGCGGCACCATCGGGATGTTTTCGGCATAGATGTACTGCCAGATATCGAGCTCGGTCCAGTTCGACAGCGGAAAGACCCGGATCGATTCACCCTTGTGGACACGGCCGTTGTAGAGATTCCAGAGCTCCGGACGCTGGTTCTTGGGATCCCAGCCCTGATTGCGATCACGGAAGGAGAAGACGCGCTCCTTGGCGCGTGAGCGCTCTTCGTCCCGGCGCGCTCCGCCGAAGGCGGCATCAAAACCGTAGTGACTGAGCGCCTGCTTGAGGGCCTGCATCGCCATGACATCGATATGCACTTTCGAACCGTGCGAAAACGGGCCCACGTTGTGGGCGACGCCTTCCGGGTTGGAGTACGCGATGAGCTCCATGCCCATGTCGCGGGCCATCCGGTTCCTGAATTCGTAGACGGCCTGGAAGTCCCAGGTCGTGTCGACATGGAGCAGAGGAAACGGCGGCGGGCTCGGATAGAAGGCCTTGCGCGCCAGATGCAGCATCACGCCGGAGTCCTTGCCCACCGAGTAAAGCATGACCGGGTTCTCGGCGGTCGCCGCGACCTCACGAATGATATGGATGGCCTCGGCCTCGAGCATCTCGAGATGGCTCAGAGCGCCGGTCCCGGCGACAGCCGCAGTCGGACTCATGGTCTTGGAACTCCCCTGGTAAAGGCAAAGCCGATTAGTGTATCCGAGATCCGGTATTCCTGGCGAGTAACTGGCGAATTCTCAGGGGGTTCCGAACCATGCCGGATCGGGACGGCCACAGACGATGAAGTGGGGATTGAGCAAGGATTCGCGCGCGTTGTAGGTCAGCGGCTTTCCAGTTTCGGCATCGAGCACCTGGCCACCGGCCTCTTCAACGATCGCGTGGGCCGCGCAGGTGTCCCATTCGCTGGTCGGGCCGAGACGCGGATACACGTCGGCGCTGCCGTCAGCGACCAGACACAGCTTCAGCGACGAGCCCATCGGCACCAGCTCGGCATCACCCAGGCGATCGACGAAGGCCTGCACGGCGGGGGTACTGTGCGAGCGGCTGCCGACGACTTTCCAGGCCCGTCCTTCGGGCGGCGGCGCTACCGATATGCGCTCGGCCAGCCCCTTGCCGGACTGGTGCCAGGCGCCCGTTCCGCTGGCCGCGTAGTACCACTGCCCGAGCGCCGGCGCATAGACGACGCCGAGGATCGGCCGATGATCGCGAACCAGCGCGACGTTGACGGTGAACTCGTCGTTCCGCTTGAGAAATTCCTTGGTCCCGTCGAGCGGGTCGACCACCCAGCACTCGCGCCAGTGCCGGCGCTGCGCCCAATCGGCCTGGCGCGACTCCTCGGACAGGATCGGAATGGCCGGCGTCAGTTCCTGCAGACGCGAGACCAGAAGCCGGTTGGCGGCCAGATCAGCCGCGGTGAGCGGACTGTCATCGGCCTTGCGCTCGGCATCGAATCGGTCAGGGTCGGCGTAGATGTCCAGAATCGCTGCGCCCGCCTCGGTGGCCGCTTCGCGCACTCCGGTCAGAAGATGTTTGAAATCCATCAGTTCCTGCCCTTCTGTTGCTCGAGCCAGGCCGAAAACTCGGCACCCAGTTCGGGATGCCTTCGACCGTAATCGACCGTGGCCTGGAGAAACCCGAGCTTCGACCCGCAGTCGTAATGGCGGCCCGCGAAGTGATAAGCATCGACCGGGCTGCGTTCGAGCAACCTGGCGATGGCATCGGTGATCTGAATCTCGCCGCGGTGATCCGCCTTGGTCGTTTCGAGCAAATCGAAAATCTCCGAACTGAGCACGTAGCGACCAACGACCGCCAGGTTCGACGGCGCGTCCTTCGGATCGGGCTTCTCGACGATACCGCGCAGGCGGCCGCTGCGGCCCTCGAAATTGGCCACATCGACGACCCCGTAGGCGCTGGTCCTTTCCCGTTCGACCTCCTCGACGCTGATCACCGAGGCACCGGTGGCCGCATGGTGACGCGCCAGCTGCGCCATGACCGGGTCATCGCCGTTGTCGATCAGGTCATCGGGCAGGATGATGCCGAAACTGTCTTCATGCACGAGCGGCGCGGCGCAGGCGATCGCATGGCCGAGCCCCAGGGCCTGGCGCTGGCGAACGTACAGACATTCGACGCCGGTCGGCAACAGCCCCTGAACCAGCTCCAGCAGCTCGTGCTTTCCGCGCTTTTCCAGCTCGGTTTCCAGCTCATAGGCCATATCGAAATGATCGGTGATGACGTTCTTGGTTCGCCCGGTCACGAAAACCAGACGATTCGCACCCGCGGCAACGGCCTCGTCGACGGCGTACTGGATCAGCGGTTTGTCGACGATCGGCAGCATTTCCTTGGGCACCACCTTGGTCGCCGGCAAGAAGCGCGTCCCCAATCCGGCGACGGGAAAAACAACGGTATTGATGGTCATGGGCAATAGGGTCCGAAATCAGGATTCAAAGATAACTGGTTTCCGGTTTCCGGTTTCTGGTTTCCGGTTTCCGGTTTCCGGTTTCCGCAAGTGGAATCGGGATCGGAATCAACTCCTCAGCGGCCCTGGGCTTCGCCCCAGAGGTATTTATGGAGCTGGACCTGGAGTCGGACCGGGGCCTTTTCGGCCACGATCCACTCGCCGAGTTCACGCGGAGACAATTCATTCCAGACCGGGGAAAACAGCACTTGCCAACGATCCAGCCGCCGTGCCCTGACCTCGCTCAGCGCCCAGTCGAAGTCGGGCCGATCGGCCAGGACCATCTTGATCTGATCATGCCGCTGAAGCTGCTCGACGATCTCCCAGAGATTGCGCTCCGATTCACCCGAACCCGGGGCCTTGAAGTCGACGACCTTGATCACGCGCGGGTCGACGTCGGCAACCGGCACCGCACCACTGGTTTCCAGCGACACCGTATAGCCCGCGTCGCAGAGTCGCTCAAGCAGCCCGAGCGTTCGCTTCTGGGCCAGCGGCTCGCCGCCGGTCACGCAAACGTGGCGACAGCCGGACTGTTCAGCAGCTTCAAGAACCTGATCGAACGACCACCACCGCCCGCCGTGAAAGGAATAGGGCGTATCGCACCAGCGGCAGCGCAGTGGACATCCGGTCAGGCGCACGAAAACGGTCGGCCAGCCCGCCAGATCCGACTCGCCCTGGATCGAAGTGAACACCTCGGTGATCTTCAGACGAGCTTCGCTGGCCACGTCGGCCTGTGTGGGAGCGTCAGCTGTTTGCACCATTGAAGGGATGATGGTCTAGGGGTTAATGGGTGAAGGAGTTAATGGGTCAAGGGGTTAAAGGGTCAAGGGGTTAAAGGGTCAGGGGGTTAAAGGGTCAAGGGGTTAAAGGGTCAAGGGGTTAAAGGGTGACCTGATTAGCGTCGTGTCTCAGTGGCATATGGATTGGTATCTCTCAGAACCTTTTCGGTCAAGGTGTGGCAGGCCACTGAAGCCACAATGAGCTTGTGCATGATACCGGGCATGCTTCC
>Ga0008834_1000159_pt1 | contig 73907 bp, 62 predicted proteins | sample HotLakConsUCCL28_FD_62213 | JGI IMG/M metagenome (GOLD analysis project Ga0008834, IMG submission 62213) | Hypersaline microbial mat communities from Hot Lake, Washington, USA - Hot Lake Consortium UCC-L28 | ecosystem: Environmental > Aquatic > Non-marine Saline and Alkaline > Hypersaline >... | reverse complement strand
AAAATTTATCCGCTGGCTCAGGCATTGCCTCGCCGCCAATCTCCCCGTAGCCGAAGCAATACGCTCGTTGAGGCGCGTCTATGCGATCTTTTAACTACTCAACATTTTACACCCATGCATTTTGCCCCTTTAAGTGCCCCGAAAAATCTGCACAGAAGGCTCAAACAAGATGTCGCTGATTTTACAAAAACTGGTCCGAGCCATCCGCTCCGCATCTGTCTTCAATGCACAGATTCAGGTGCCGCCTGCCTGCATCCTCTGGCCGGACAAGGAACGGCAATGGGAAGCCATCATACCTCGGCTACAGGAGCAAATGCCCGAGCTTTGCGTTCTGGGCAAATATGATGCCGAACAACGCCGTGGCCCGGCCATTTGGCTGCGGGCGGCGATTGCGGGGCACTGCATGGACAAGGCCGACCCCGCTTTCTCCCAGGCGGTCGAAGAGGCTCAGGCAGCCTATAATAAAGGCGGAGCGACGCCCCAGCCGCCGGTGCCGATCATTTACCTGCCCGGCGTCGGGCGGCAGGATTTGAGAGCCGTCGAAAGCTGCCCCGATGAATTGAAGCCGCTTGCGGAACTCCAGTATCGGGGCTGCATCTGGTCTCAGATCAATGCGAAGGACTGGACAATTCTGGCCTTTTTGAAGACCGACCAGGGCGGTCTGGGCCTGGATGTGGCACAGGATGCGGAGGCCAAGCGGGCGATGCAGCTCTCGCTCTACCGCCTGATTGATGAAGAGGTGGACCTGCTCCAAGGCAAACGTCTGGATCGGGACTTTTTCAATAAGCTGCTGACCAGTGGAGACCCGACTCGGGACCTGCTCCTCTGGATCGACCAGGGGGACGGATTCAGGAAGTCGATGGGCGAGACTGAATGGCAGGCCTTTGTCGAGGTGACACGTTCGCAGATGGGCTTTGATCCCGGCAAGGAGGGGCAGCTCAGTGCGGCAGAAAAGTTGGCCGGACACGAAGGGCCATGGTCTCCGGTCTGGCAGCGCTATATGGAGGCTCCGACTCGGTATCCCGCTATTCCAAGTCTGATCGAGCGCTGCCCCCTGCCCAGCGATCTGTTTGCCGACCAAAGTGGGTGGCCTCAGTTGAACGCCGGCAAAGAGCGTGAATTACAATCGGCTCTGCAGAAGCTGGGTAACCTGGCACCGCATGAGGCGAGAAAGCGCGTGCGGGAACTGGATCAAGAGCATGGCGAACGACGCTCGTGGGTCTGGGCGCAACTGGGGCAAAGCCCGTTGGCCTTGGCCATCGGCGAACTGGCCGAGGTGGCCCGTATTTGCGAGCAATCGTTGGCCGTATCGATGATCGACGACATGGTGGCGATTTACAAAACAAGCGGTTGGCAGGCGGATTGGTCGGCTTTGAATGCGGTCAAGACCGTTTCGAAGGGCGAGCCGCTGGAAGCCGTGGAGGTGGCCTTGGGTAGCATTTATCTGCCTTGGCTGGATGAAGGAGCCCGGCAGCTACAAAAGCTGGTCACGAAGCGAGCGTATCCAGGTCCCAAGGCAACCGATCCTGTTTTTCAAAAAATGGAAGCCGGTATGGTCGTCTTGTTTGTGGATGGGCTTCGCTTCGATTTGGCCCAAAAGCTGTCGGAGCGATTGGAGAAAAGCGGCATCGACTTTGAACGGGAGCATGCCTGGTCGGCGCTCCCCAGCGTGACGGCAACGGCAAAACCAGCGGTTTCGCCCGTCCGGCAGGAGATCACGGGTGCCGATGTCAGTGCCGAGTTCGACCCCGTCGTGAAGGCAAGTGACAAGTCGCTTAAAGGCGGGCATCATTTCAAGAAGCTGCTTGGGGATAACGGATGGCAACTACTCGCGGCTGGAGAGGCCGGCGATGCCAGTGGTATGGCCTGGACGGAGATCGGCGACATCGACAAGGAAGGACATGCGGATATCGGCAAGTTTGCCAAGAACCTGGATAACCTGCTTCAGAGTGTTGAGGAGCGCATTGTTGAACTCATTAGGGCTGGCTGGAAACGAATCGAGTTGGTTACCGATCATGGTTTCCTAACCCTTCCGGGCGGCCTGCCGACAACCAAACTCGGCAGCACGCTCTCAGAGAACACTTGGGGCCGTTGTGCGGCCCTTAAACCCGGCGCACAGAGCGAAGAGGCGCACTATTCATGGTTCTGGAATCCCGCGCACAGTTTTGCTTTGGCCGGCGGAGTCAATTGCTACGGACGTAGCCGAGAGTATGCGCACGGCGGCCTCTCCCTTCAGGAATGCCTGACGGCACGGTTCTCCATCAGCGCATCCACCGCATCGAGCGGCCGCGTGGAGTTTACCGACAAGGTATGGCGTGGAATGCGTTTAACCGTAGCTGTCTCGGGTGCCGGAGAACGTCTTCGCTTGGACGTCCGAAAACACGCAGGGGATCCAGGCAGTTCGCTCTCAATGAACCCAAAAGCCTTCAAGGATGGCAAGGCATCGGTCGTGATCGAAGACGACAGCCTGCAGGATTCTAAAGCGTATGCAGTCATTTTAGGTGAAACTGGTGAACTCCTCGCTCAATTTGAAACCCGGATCGGAGGAATGGAATAATGGCAGAATTGGATGAACTAGATAGACTGGCAGCGAGAACCTTGGAGGGATACCTGGTCCGTAAGGACTTGGTTCGAACGTTCAGCAAGCAATTCCCCGTGCCGACTTATGTCGTCGAGTTTTTGCTTGGCAGGTATTGTGCCAGCGTCGACGAGGAGGAAATCAAGGAGGGACTGGAGATCGTTCAGAGACAGCTGAAATCGAAGACGGTCAAAGCCGGAGAAGAGGAGTTGTTTAAGGCTCGGGCCAGAGAAGACGGCGAGGTCAAGATCATTGATCTGCTCACGGCACGCCTGGATGCCAAAACGGACTCTTACCTGGCCGCACTGCCAAGTCTCAGGTTGAATGATGTGCGGATTTCTCCCGAGGAAGTGCGGAATCACGAGCGTATGCTAACGGGCGGCTTCTATGCCGAGGTAACATTGAGTTACGATGCCTCGATCGCCCAGGAGTCCAACGGGCGCCCCTTCGGCGTTCAAAGCATCAGGGAAATTCAACTTTCCAAGCGGGACGTATTGGATGTCTTGGCCACGGCGCGACAGGAGTTTACAACAGAGCAGTGGATTACGCTGCTGTTCCGGTCTATTGGGATCGAGTCGGAAACGCTGAGTGACCGCCAAAAGATTGCCATGCTCCTCAGAATGGTGCCATTCGTGGAGCGAAACTATAACATGGTTGAACTCGGGCCTAGAGGAACCGGCAAAAGCCACTTGTTCCAGCAGGTCTCGCCTTACGCCCACCTCATATCCGGAGGCAAGGCGACCGTTGCCAAAATGTTTGTGAACAACAGCAACGGTCAGCGGGGCCTCGTCTGCCAATACGACGTGGTCTGCTTCGATGAAGTTTCCGGCATCTCCTTCGACCAGAAAGACGGGGTCAACATCATGAAGGGCTACATGGAGTCCGGAGAGTTTAGCCGGGGGAAAGAGAGCATACGTGCCGACGGTAGTATTGTTCTGGTTGGCAATTTTGATGTGGACGTCGAGCACCAACAACGAATCGGACACCTGTTTGGTCCTATGCCGCCGGAGATGCGAGACGATACGGCTTTCATGGATCGTCTGCACGCTTACTTACCTGGCTGGGACGTTCCAAAAATTGGCAAGGAGATCCTGACCGACCACTTTGGGCTGGTCAGCGACTTCCTCTCCGAGTGTTGGACACATCTACGGAATCAGAGCCGACTTAATGTCTTGCAGAATCGCATCAGTTACGGAGGCGCACTGTCGGGGCGGGACGTCAATGCCACGAATAAGACCGTAAGCGGCCTTCTGAAGCTGTTGTTCCCAGGGGAACAAGCGTCCATCAGTGACGAGAATTTGGAATGGGTGGTTCGAATCGCTCTGGAAGCTCGTCGTCGAGTGAAGGAACAGCAGAAACGCATTGGGGCCGCTGAGTTCAGAAACACTCACTTCAGCTACATCCTAGGGATGGAGGGGGTCGAAAAGTTCGTATCCACGCCTGAACTTCGCAGTGAAAACAGTATCGGCGATGATCCACTGGAACCCGGCCAGGTTTGGGCAATAAGTCCAGGATCACCGGATGGCGAACACCCAGGCCTGTATCGCCTGGAAACAAATGAAGGTTCAGGAAGTGGCGTCAAAATCCTGAACAAACCTGTGCCACCGGCATTCCGTGAAAGCGTGGGCTACGCGGAGCAGAACCTCTACGCCCGAGCGCATCAACTTGTCGGCGACAAGGATCCGAGGCAACATGAGTTTACTGTCCAACTCCGAGCCTTTGATGCCGCGAAAAGCGGATCGAAGCTTGGCGTCGCGACTCTCCTCGCTCTCTGCACTGCTCTCCTCAAAAAGAGTATCCGTGGCGGACTTGTGGTGATTGGAGAAATCAACCTCGGAGGCTCCATCGAGCCGGTTCACAATGCCGTAGCGATGGTCGAGATTTCCGTTGAGAAAGGAGCCACTGCCATCCTAATGCCAGTAAGTTGCCGAAAACAGCTTTTTGACCTCTCAGACGACATGGCGACCAAGGCAGACATCCAGTTCTATCAGGACGCAAAGGATGCGCTCCTGAAGGCTATAGCGGATAGCTGATTAGCTGGAACCAGCCCAAAAAAGGAAACGGACGATCGGAGCAATGAGCCGGTGAAGCTTTTATTAGCTTAAGCCACTTGAACCGGGCAAAAATGGGTATTCTTTGAAGGCTGATCGCGGACGGCTGAGGGCGGGAAGTTCCTACCTGCATTCCAGGCCAATACTTGGTTTCAAAGGTAGGGACGGCTGCCCTCAGCCGTCCGGTTTGGGTGGCGTCGCGATAAGTAAATGTAGGATTCAATTTCGATAAAGCAGCTTAAGTTAGCGCCATTCGGATCAGTCCTTGATCTGCTCGAAGGCCCAGTCCAGCCAGGGGAGGAGGGCTTGGGTGTCTTCGACTTCGACGGTGGCGCCGCCCCAGATGCGGATGCCAGCGGGGGCGTCGCGGTAGCTGCCGAAATCGTAGGCCACGTTCTCGCCCTCGAGGAGCTTGACGATCTGCTTGGCCTTGGAGGCTTGTTCTTCTTCGGGGAGCGCCCGGTACCAGCCGGCGGTGATCTTGAGGCAGATGGAGGTGCAGGAGCGGGTGGCGGGGTCTTCGGCGAGGAAGTCGATCCAGTCGCGCTCGGCGGCCCAGTCGGCGACCGCCTTGAGGTTGGCCTCGGAACGCTCGATCAGCTTCGGCAGGCCGCCGATTTCTTCGGCCCACTTGAGGCCGTCGAGGGCGTCTTCGACGCAGAGCATGGAGACGGTGTTGATGGTGGCGCCCTCGAAGACCTCGGCCATCAGCTTGCCGCCCTTGGTCAGGCGGAAGATTTTCGGCAGGGGCCAGGCGGGGGTGTAGGATTCCAGCCGCTCGATCGCCCGGGGGCTGAGGACCAGCATGCCGTGGGCCGCCTCGCCCCCCATCACCTTTTGCCAGGACCAGGTGACCACGTCGGTCTTGGCGTAGTCGATGTCCATGGCGAAGACCGCCGAGGTGGCGTCGCAGATGGTCAGGCCTTTGCGGTCGGCGGGGATCCAGTCGAGGTTCGGAACGCGGACGCCGGAGGTGGTGCCGTTGTAGGTGAAGACGACGTCGTGGTCGAAATCGACCGAGGCGAAATCGGGCAGCTTGCCGTAGTCGGCCTCGAGCTTGCGGGCGTCTTTGAGCTTCAGCTGCTTCATGCAGTCGGTCACCCAGCCGGAACCGAAGGACTCCCAGGCCAGCATGTCGACGCCGCGGGCGCCGAGCAGGGACCACATGGCCATCTCGACGGCCCCGGTGTCGGAGGCCGGCACGATGCCGCAGACGTAGCCCTCGGGAATCCCGAGGATGGACTTGGAGCGCTCGATCACGTCCTGAATACGGGCCTTGGCCTGCTTCGCCCGGTGCGAGCGGCCCAGCATGGCCTCGGACAGCGCGTCAAGCGTCCAGCCCGGGCGCTTGGCGCAGGGACCGGAGGAGAAGTAAGGGCGGTTGGGTTTGGTGCTGGGTTTCATTGGGGATGCGGGATACGGGATACGGGATGCGGGACGAAGTGCCGCCTAGCTCGGAGAGCGAAGTAGGCATGCGGGGATTCGGGACGAGGGGACGCAGCGGGGAGGCCGAGGGTCAGCCCTTCTTGGCCGCCTTCTTCTTGGCCGGGCGGGGGGCGAATTCGAAGCCGATTTTACCGGACTCGAAGTCGAGGGTGAGTTTGGCTTTGAAGGGGCGCTTGGTGCGCTTGGAGATGAAGCCGTCGATCATCGGCGTCTTTCCGGTGGTGAAGAGGGATTCGACCTCGTTGGGCTGGAGCTCGCGTTGGAGAATGGTCTTGCCCAGGCGGAAGCCTTCCGGCGAGTCGTCGGTCTTGAGCTCGGGCAGGTGGTAGGCCTTTTCCGTCGCATAAAGCTTGGCCTCGGTGCCGTCGGGCAGGGTGATCTCCTTGAGCAGGTCGTCCTCGCCGAGTTCTTCGGGCGATTCGGGCTCGTCTTCGCCGAAGACGAACTTGGTCTTCCACTTGCCCTTTTTGCCGGTCTTGGTCTCGCTCTGGACGAGTTCCAGCGCGGCGCTGAAGGGCTTGTTGAAGCGGGAGCGGAAGCCTTCGGTCTCGGGAAGCTTCTTGGTGCCGATGAGCTCCTTGGCCTCTTCCTCGCTGAGGCGGCGGCCGGCCACGTACTTCGAAATCCGGAAATTGCAGTCCATCTCGCGGCACTCGTAGGTCGCGTCCGTCTGCTTGAGTCGGGGAGCGCCGCAGTTCGGGCAGGCCACCTCGAGGTCGGGGAAGCTGCGGTCGACGGCGTGCTTCATGTGGCGTTTGGCCTTCTCGACGACCTCCTCGGTAAATCCGACGATCTCGCGCATGAACTCGTCGCGGTGGATCTGGCCCCGCTCCATTTTGTTGAGCTTGGCCTCCCAATCGCCGGTCATGGAGGGCGAGGTGAGCGGCTCGATCCGCATCTCCTCGCAGAGCTCGATCAGGCGGAGGCCCTTGCCCGTGACGTTCAGCTCGCGGCCCTCCCGGGCGACGTACTTTTGGCGCAGGAGGCCCTCGATGATGGCGGCGCGGGTGGCGGGGGTGCCGAGGCCCCGTTCGGACATGGCCTCGCGGAGTTCGTCGTCCTCGACCAGCTTGCCGGCGCCTTCCATGGCGGCGAGCAGGGTGGACTCGGTGAAGCGGGCGGGAGGCGTGGTGGTCTTGTCCTCGACCGCGATGCGGCGGGTCCGGGCGAGGGCGGGGCCGTCTGCGCCCCGGTCGACCGCGACCAGTTCGTCGCTGCCCGAGGCGACGCCGGGCTCGCGGCCGTAAACGGCCAGCCAGCCCGGCTCGACGAGGGTTTTGCCGGTGGTCAGGAAGACGTCCTTGGCGGACTCGGTGGTGATGGTGGTTTCCCGGCGGGTGAGCTCGAACTCGGCGTGGGGGAAAAAGGCGGCGACGAAGCGCTTGACGATCATATCGTAGAGCTCGGCTTCGGTGTCGCTGAGCTTGACCGTGCGGCCGGTCGGGATGATCGCGAAGTGGTCGGAGACCTTGGCGTTGTTGAAGATCCGCTTGCCGAACTGGATGTGCCCGGCCTCGAGCGAGCGGGCGGCCCAGCGCGCCACGGGGTGGTCGGACCCGGCGAGCTCGCGGGTGGTTTCCTTGACCTTGGCCATGTAGTCCTCCGGCAGGTAGCGCGAGTCGGTCCGCGGGTAGGTGATCATCTTATGGCGCTCGTAGAGCGTCTGGGCGATGGCGAGGGTGTTCTTGGCCGTGAACGGCGCCTCGCGCTGGAGCGTGGTGAGGTCGTAGAGCTGGGGGGCGATTTGCTTGCTCGGCTTGGTCTCCTCGGTCACGACGCCCTCCTTGCCGCGGCAGCGCTCCTCGATCGCCTCCGCTTGGCGGCGGTCCCAGATCCGCTCGGCCCGGCCGTGGGGCTGGGCGTCGTTTTTCTTGAAGTCCGGATCGATCCAGCGGCCCGGATAGTCGCCCTTGCTGACGGCGAAGTCGGCATGCACTTCCCAGTAATCTTCGGGCTTGAAGGCTTTGATCTCCCGCTCCCGCTTGGCCAGGATGGCGAGGGTGGGGGTCTGGACCCGGCCGGCGGCGGTGATGTTGAAGCCGCCGTGCCGCGAGCGGAAGCAGGTGAGGGCGCGGGTGGAGTTGAGGCCGACGAGCCAGTCGGATTCCGAGCGGCACTTGGCGGCGTCGGCCAGCGACTCCATCTGCTCGCCGGAGCGGAGCTTCTCCCAGGCTTCGAGGATGGCCCCGGTCGTCATCGACTGCATCCAGAGGCGCTTGACCGGCTTGTCGATCCCACCGATCTCCATGATGTAGCGGAAAATCAGCTCGCCCTCCCGCCCGGCGTCGCAGGCGTTCACGATGACGTCGAAGTCCTTTTTCTTGGCGAGACCGAGGATATGCTTGAGCCGGCCCTCGGTCTTCTCAATCGGCTGCAACTCGAATTTTTTCGGAATGGCGGGGAGGACGTCGAAATTCCAGGGCAGGTTCTTCCCGTTCGGACCGGTCGGCATTTTGAGCTCCACGAGGTGCCCGACGGCCGAGGTAATGGCCGCCCGGTCGTTTTCGAAGTACTGGGCATCGCGGGATTTTCCCTTCCGTGAGAACTTGCCGAGGGGCTTCGCGAGGGCGCGGGAGAGGTCGGTGGCGACGGAAGGTTTCTCCGCAATGATCAGGTATTTCATAGAGGGTAAATGGTCGGTCTATTAAAGATGCCAAGCCTCCGCTGCGACAACGGAGGCCCGGTAAACCAAGAGTGAATTCCGCCGGGTGAAGGCGCCGACGGTCGACGATGCATGGTTTTGGGAAAAACAGGCGATTAAAACTGGCGTCAACTATGTTTCTAGGTTTTAGCTGGGGATTTTCCCGCAAAGAGAACCGTGCGCATTCGAGCGAGAGTCCGGATATACCGTGAAATCCTGATCCGAAGAGCCAACGCATTCGCCCAATTCACGGCGGATGTGATCTACGACCGACGCCATGGCCGGGCGGCCGAGTTGATGGCCACCTTCCTCTACGGATTGTCCTTCCTGTTCAGCGGGATCGTCCAGCTGCGCTGGTACCTTTACGAGCACGGTCTGCTGAAAAACAAGCCGCTCGGCTGCCTGGTCGTGGTGGTGGGGAACCTGACCGTCGGGGGCACCGGCAAGACGCCGGTGGTGGAAAAGTTCGCCCGCACCCTGCACGAGCGGGGGCGGAAGGTCGCCATCCTGAGCCGCGGCTACAAGAGCAAGAAGGAGCCGCTCTTCCGCAAACTCTGGCGGCAACTGACCCACGGGGAGGAAGATCCGCCGAAGATCGTGAGCGACGGGGAGAAAGTGCTCCTGGACTCGGAGGTGGCGGGCGACGAGCCCTACATGCTGGCACGGAATCTTCCGGGGGTGGTCGTGCTCTGCGACAAAAACCGGGTGAAAGCCGGCTCCTTCGCCATCCGGCGCTTCGGCTGCGACACGCTGATTCTGGACGACGGCTTCCAGTACCTCCCGCTGAAGGGCCGGTTGAACCTTCTACTGGTGGACAAGACGAACCCCTTCGGCAACCAGCACCTGCTGCCCCGGGGAATCCTGCGGGAGCCGATCAAGCACCTGTCGCGGGCCAGCTATATTTTCCTGACGAAGTCCGACGGCGTCCGCGACGAAGCCTTGCTGGAACTGATTCGCGAACACAATCCGGGGGCGGAAATCATCGAATGCGCCCACCGGCCCCAGAACCTCCAGCGCGTGGGCCGGGCGGAACGGCTCGAACTCGATGCCCTGAAGGGGGCCCGGATCGGTGCGTTCAGCGGAATCGCCTCGCCCGAGAGCTTCGAGAACATGCTCCTCGAGTTCGGCGCCGAGCTTCGCTTCAACCAGCGCTTCCTCGACCACCACCGCTTCACGCGCCGGGAGGTGCAGAGTCTCTACGCCCAAGCCGAGAAGGCGGGGCTCGACATGATGGTGACGACGGAAAAGGACGCCGTGCGGCTCTTCGACGACATCGAACCTCCGATCCCGGTGTATTTCCTCCGCCTGGAGATCGACATCCTTTCCGGGGGCGAGGACTTCGAGGGCGCGGCGGAGCGGATTTGCCTGCCGCGCAACGAAAATCCGAAGTTCAGCCGGATGCCTTGGGGGCACGCCTCCTAGCGCCCGGCCGCGCTCGGCTTGGCGGCTTAGCGCCGGAACAGGTCGGGGATAAAAATCGAGCCGGAGCCCAGCAGGGCCTCGTTGCTCGGGTCGATGATACGGCAGGCCGCGTAGTTGTCGCTGCCGCCGTGCTTGGCTTGAATCTTCAATTACTGCCGCGCCAGCTCGCGCGCCTCCCCGCGGAAATCGAGCGGCAGGTCCGTGTTCGGCGTCCAGCGGAGTTCGAAGGCGTCGGGTTCGAGGACGAGATTCTTCGTCCCGAAATTGATCAGGCACCACTGCCTCAGCTCCTCCATGATTTGGACCCGCGTGCGCTCCGGCAGTTCGACGCTCGCTTCGTTCGGATCCAAGAGGGTCCCGTAATCGATGGAGAGACGGTAGCGCCCGCTGTGCCGTTCGTGAAACCTATCGTCGAGATCGGTAAAGCCCACCGGCATGACCAGCTGCATGTCGTTGATTTTGCCGTAGACCAGGGAGTCCGGCCAGAGGGCTTCCACCTTGAGGCGTTGCCCCGGGGTGAAAAACATATTGCCGAAGACGGTGCCGTTGAAGCGGATGGGGACGGTTTGCTTGAAAACGATCTGGACGTCCTCCGGCCAGAGGGAATTCCGATCGATCAGGTCCTCCCAGTACAAGAGCTCCGTCAAGGGCTCCGGCTCCGGCTCCGGTTCGGGCTCCGGCTCCGGTTCCGGTTCGGGCGGCGCGGGCGGCGGCGGGGCTTCCGCGACCTGCGGGGGAGGCGGCGGGGCGGCCTCGGCGCTTAACTCGATGCCGATGGAGCTCCGAAGTCGGGCGGCGAGTTCCGAGTCCGCATCGCTCCGCAGCCAATAGACGAAGGCGATGAGACCGGCGAACAAACCCCCGATCACCAAGAACACCCCGAGACAGGCCTTGTATTCGAGACGTTTGAAATTCTTGCGCTTTTTCATGCTTCCGCCGGTTATCGCCTTTGGCGCGACTTACGGCAGAAGTTTTCGAGGGCTGCTTCAAGCGTGAAACTCACGATTCACCAATTATTCACCGTAACGTTCCATGATGCGGGATTTCGTCCGGCGGCGGGCCCGCGGGCGGCGCCTTAGAAGCGGATCGCGCCCGTCGCCCAGAAAAGCAGCACCTGGACGCAGCCGATAAGAAATCCGAGCACCGCGCCCAGCCGTTCGATCGTGCGGAACTCCCGCCGGGCCACTTCGTTGACGATCCCCTCGAGGCGGTCGAGATCGAAGGCGGCGATGTTGTCCTCGATCAACTGCTTGAGGTCGACCGAGGCCTCGAACTGGGTGGCGACTTTCTCCATCAGCGGCCCCGCCTCCCGTTTCATTTCCGCCGCCGCGATCACTTCAAACTTCGCTAGAATGCTTTTGTTGATAAAGCTGCCGAGCAGCGGGAGGGACTTGAGCTGGGGGCCGATCTTTTCCCAGACCAGCTTGTAGGCGGCTTCCTCGAGGTAGGGCCCGAGCTCGATCTTTCGGATTTCGTGCAGGATCATGTGCTGCTGCAGGATCTCCCGCTCGATGATCTCCGCGCTCTCGGCCGCCAACTGGGCCTGGCGCGCGGGGATCAGGCCCTGCCAGTGCCAGAAAAACAGACGCAAGGGGCGGCGCGGGTGGAAGAGCATGTGGATGGCGACCCAGTTCGTGAGCCAGCCGATGGCGGCGGTGATGAAAGGCGTGAGCAGGACGAGAATCATGGGAAAAGCGGCTGTCGGTTGCGAGGACGCGACGCCGGACTAGAATCACGCCCCGATGGCGCAGAGGTCAACCGCAAGTCTGTCTCCCCTGGTCGAGCAACGCCCGGAGGGTCTGTTTTGCGAGGCCGGCGGCTTTTATATCGATCCTTGGCGACCGGTCGACCGGGCGGTCGTGACCCACGGACACAGCGACCACGCGCGGCCGGGAATGGGCGCCTACCTGACGGCCTCGCCCGGCCTGGCGGCGGTGCGCGAGCGGGTGGGCGGGGACGCGGCGATCGAGGGGATGGCCTTCGGGGAACGGCGCCGGATCGGCGGGGTCGAGCTGTCGTTCCATCCGGCGGGCCACCTGCTTGGTTCGGCTCAGGTCAGGATCGAGGGCCGGGGAGAGGTCTGCGTGATCACCGGCGACTACAAAACGGCGCCCGACCGGTCCTGCGAGGCCTTCGAAGCGCAGCGCTGCGACCACTTGATCACCGAGGCGACCTTCGGCTTGCCGATCTACCGCTGGCCCGACCCGGAGACGGTTTTCGCACAGATCAACCAGTGGTGGCGGGACAACCGGGCGGAGGGGCGCAGCAGCATCCTCTTCGCCTACGCGCTCGGCAAGGCGCAGCGGGTGCTTTGCGGAATCGATGCCTCGATCGGACCGATCGGGGTCCACGGAGCGGTGGAGCGCCTCAACCCCCATTACCGTGCGGCGGGGCGGCCGCTGCCCGAGACCTTGCGGGCGGGTCGGGAGAACCGCGCCGAGCTGAAGGGCGGCGGCCTCGTGATCGCCCCGGGGTCCGCCCGGAACACGCCATGGCTCCGCCAGTTCGCTCCGTACTCGCTGGGCTTCGCCTCGGGCTGGATGGCGGTGCGCGGCGCGCGGCGGCAGCGGGCCTTGGATCGGGGCTTTATCCTGTCCGACCATGTCGACTGGCAGGGCATTCTGGAGACCGTCGACGCCTCCGGGGCGAGCCGCGTCGGCGTGACCCACGGGTATGCGGATGCGCTCGTGCGCTGGCTGCGCGAGACGCGCGGACTCGAGGCCTACGCTTTGCGGACCGAATACGCGGGCGAGCGGGACGACGCGGAGGGCGGCGAATGAGGCGCTTTACCGAGCTCTACCACGAGTTGGACGCGTCCAACCGGACGACGGCCAAGCTCGGCGCGCTGAAACGCTACTTCGGCGCGGTGCCGCCGAGGGACGGCGCCTGGGCGGTCTATTTCCTGACCGGCAACCGGCTGCCCCGCCCGGTCAAGTCCCGCGAGTTCCGCGAGTGGGCGGGCGAGGCCTGCGGCTTTCCCGACTGGATGGTCGACGAGTGCTACCACCGCGTCGGCGACCTCGCCGAGACCCTGGCGCTCCTCCTCGGCGGACGGGCGAACGCGGAGGCCGGCCCGTCCGCGGCCCTGCCGCTGCACCGGCTGATCGAGGAGGAGCTGATTCCCCTGCGCGGGCTCGAACCCGGGGAACGCCGGAAGCGGCTCGTCCGGCTTTGGGAAGGCATGGACGTGGCCGGCTGCTTTGTTTTCAACAAGCTGATCACGGGTGGATTCCGGGTGGGCGTGAGCAAGACCCTCGTCCACCGGGCCCTGGCCGAGCTGGCGGAGGTCGAGCCCGCCGTGATGGCGCACCGCCTGATGGGCGACTGGCGTCCCGAGGCCGCGAGCTACCGCGCGCTCTTCGTCGACGAGGGCCGCGCCGACGATCCGGCCCGGCCCTATCCCTTTTGCCTCGCCTATCCCTTGGACCAAGCGGGGGCCGCCGACATCGCGACGACGCTCGGGGATCGCGGGCAGTGGCAGGTGGAATGGAAATGGGACGGCATCCGCGCCCAGCTGATCAAGCGAGGCCGCCACGTGATGCTGTGGTCCCGGGGGGAGGAGATGGTGGGCGAGAGCTTTCCGGAAGTGATCGACGCGGCCGCCCGCTGGGATCGTTCGGCGGTGCTGGACGGGGAGCTGCTGGCGTGGGACGCCGAGGCCAAAGGGCCCGCGCCATTCGCCCGTCTGCAGCGCCGCCTCGGGCGCAAGACCGTCGGCCCGAAGCTCCGGAAAGAGGCGCCGGTGGTCTTCATGGCCTACGACCTGCTCGAGGCCGACGGGCAAGACTGCCGCCCAGCGAGCACCCGGGAGCGCCGCGCGCGCCTGGTCGAATTCTGCCAAAGCAAGGCAGGCGAAATCCTGATACTTTCACCGCTCCTAGGGGGCGACGACTGGGAGGCGGTGTCGAAGCTCCGCGCCGAATCGCGCGCGCGGCGGGTCGAAGGCCTGATGTTGAAGCGGGCGGACGCTCCCTATTCCGCCGGTCGGCGCAAGGGCGAATGGTGGAAGTGGAAAATCGACCCCTACACGGTCGACGCCGTCCTGACCAATGCCCGGCAGGGGCACGGGCGTCGCGCGGGGCTTTACACCGACTATACCTTCGCGGTCTGGGATGGCGACGAACTGGTGCCTTTCGCCAAGGCCTACTCCGGATTGCGCGACGCCGAGATCCGCGAGGTCGACCGCTGGGTGCGGCGGCATACCTTTGAGAAACACGGCCCGGTCCGCGTGGTCGAGCCCGAGCTCGTGTTCGAGATCGCCTTCGAGGGGATCGGCGAATCGAAGCGCCACAAGTCCGGCATCGCGGTGCGCTTTCCCCGAATCAGCCGCTGGCGGCGGGACAAAGCGAAAGCCGAGGCGGACCGCTTGGAGACGGTTCGCGCGCTCCTCCCGCGGCAGGCTCGCGGCGGCGGGGATCAGAGATCGATCACATAGGTCCTGCGCCCAACCGCCTCGCCCGCCTCGATGCAAATCCAGCGCCGCTCGTAGTCCGGGCCCCAGGAGTCGCTGACGGCGATCTCCCCGGTGTCCGCATTGTAACCGACGATCATCGAGATGTGTCCGAAGTTCGGATCGGGGCTCAGGCTCTCGCCGGCCTCGCGGAAGCGCTCGAGTTGTTTCTCGTACTCCGCGAAGTCCTCGCTCGTCGCGCGCGCGATGGTCTGCGAGTTGGCCAAGCGGTTGAAGGCCTCGGTCGAGTAATGGAGCCAGAGGATGGGCACGCCCCGGTCGATGTGCCGCGCGATGTTGCGGATGGCCATGCGGAGCCTCACCTCGTCGAGGTCTCGCCCGTAGCGTCCGATGTCGCGGTCGACGCCGGCGATGAAGGTCTCCATGACGGTGCCGCTCATGCCGGTCTGGCCGGAGGCCGCCAACAAATACATGTCGGCCGGGATGTCCATGTAGCGCAGGTAGCGCTCGAAGGTGGCGGGCACGCAGTATCCTTTCGGACCTTGGTCGACCATCGGGATATCGTCGATCAGGACGTCGCCGTTCGGCTGGCGGAGGACGTTTCCGGCAAGCAGGTCGGCCAACTGGCTGGCCCGCAGCTTCTCCGCGCGGCCTTTCAAATCGGCGGCCTCTTCGGTGACGATCAGGAGCGAGAGCGCCTCGTCTTCGATCTCCGAGAGGATGAAGGCGTGGCCGCTCCAGTCCCAGCGGGAAACGCGGCGGTAGGTGGAGCCTTCGCCGAAGGATTGGCGGTCGCCCGCGCCGAGCAGTGCGGACAGGCCGGCCTCGACGGCCTCGCAGTCGGCGGCGATCCGGTCGTTGAGGCGATCGAGGTCGAGGGTGCCGGGGTTTGCGGCGAAAAAGTCCCCTTTGTTGGCGAAGACGATGGAGATGCGGCGGACCGCGCCTCGCTCGCCGTAGAGGGCGGAGGAGAAGGGCCTCGCCCCGAAGATGCGGTCTTCGGGCGTGTGGTAACGGCGGTAGCTGGACTGCGTGCGGGTGGCCGATTCCCGCGGCCAGCCGAGCCGCTTGCCGACTTCCTCCGGGGGGTCGTCCCAGAGGGAGCCGTCGACGAAAAGGGGCAGACCGAGCCGGCCGTTGAGCGCCTCGCGCAGCGGCGTCGATTCCGGTTTCGATTCGGATTCCGCCGCCCACGCGGCGATGAAGTCGCGGTCCGCCCGGGAGAAACGCCCGAGGGGAACGGTGAAGCGCCGCCCGTCGGTCCTTTCGATTTCGACCGAGTCACCGGTCGTTTCGATAATGCGCGCGCGGATCTCCCGACCGTCGCTGCTGGTGAAGGTCCGGAGGTCCCCGGCCCCGAACAACAGCGCGGGGAGGAGGACGGAGATCAAAGGGGCAACGCGAAGCATTCCGAAAGCAAGGCTGCGATCCCGCCGGTCCGAGGCGAGCGAAAATCCGGACAGGGGTCGGGTCGTCCGGCCGTCGGGCCTTCCTCGTGGAAGAATGACGTCGCCCGGGAGGATTCCGGCGGACGGCCAGGCGCCTCAAGCCGACGGCCCCGGACGGTTTTCGCCGCGCTCCGGTTTTTCCCGGTTCCAATCGGAGTCCAAGTCCGGGGTCGGGCTTTCGAAACCGTGGAGGTGCTCGGTTTCGTCCGGGATCGTCAGAACCTTGTAGATGCACCAGACGAACAGGGCGGTGACCGTCCCGACCGAGGCGACAAGCATGAACCAACCGCCGGTTGTCATTGGTTTGGCTTTCTCATGGATTAGGGTGGGTGGATTCGCGCAGACGGCGCGAGGTGGACACAAGGAAAACGCACAAGAGCGCGAAGGCCAGGATGATGCCGATCGCGCCCCAGGCCACCGCGTTGGGCGCCGTTTGTTCGGTTCCGGTCAGCAGAAGCACTTTTTCCGAAACCTCGCCGCCCGCCAGGCCGAAAAAGCTTTGGAGCACGAAAATCGAGAAAATCGCGATCAACAGGATCGGAGAGACGAAGCGCATGATGAAGCGGAAGGCGCCCGGGATGCGGATCGCCGCCCCGCGGTGGGCTTCCGCGAGGCCGCGGTCGACGCCGAACACCCAGGCGAAAAGGACGATTTGGATGGTGGCGAGCACGTAGATCAGGACGGTCCCGACCCAGAAGTCCATCGTATCGAGCGCGATCGTATCCGCGCTGAACCAGGTCACGTAACTCGTCCCGATCAGCGTGACGAAGCCGAGCAGCGCGACGCTTTGGCGACGGGAAAGCCCCAGCGATTCCTCGAGGAAAGCGATTCCCGGCTGCAACATCGAAAGGGAGCTGGTGACGGCGGCGAGAAAGAGCAGGAAGAAGAAAAGAAAGCCGAAGATCTGGCCCCCCGGCATAACGGAAAAGACATTCGGCAAGGCGATGAAGCCGAGCGCGAAGGTACTGGTCATGCCGGCCAGCCCGGCCATGCCGAGAAAAGCGTAGGCCGCCGGAATGCTCATGATGCCGCCGATTCCCACCTCGGCGAACTCGTTTGCGCTGGCGGCGGCGAGCGCGCTCAGAACGATGTCGTCGTCCTTCTTCATGTAGCTCGAATAGGTGATGATCACGCCGAACCCGACCGAGAGGGAAAAGAAGATCTGCCCGGCGGCGGCGAGCCAGAGTTTACCGCTCAGCAGTTGCTGCCAGAGGCTGGTTTTCTCGATCCGGAGGAGGGGCAGGGCCTCGTCCACGATCAGCGCGATCCCTTCGGAATCCAGGGACGGATCGAGGGCCGACCCGTCGGGAAGGACTCTCGTCTCGATCGCGGCCTGGCGCGCGCGGCTGCGCTCGGCAACCGCGGCGGCCGCTTCCTCCTGGGCCCGGTTCCCCACGAATTCGCGAATCCGTTCGGAGACGACCCCGCCCTCGGGACCGGGGAGGTCCCGGACGAGGAAGGTTTTTGTCGGATTCCACATGAAGCCGAGGCCGTTCGTGATGTTGTTCTGCGGATTGGCCGGATCCGGCGCCCCGAGGGTCAGCACGCGCACGACGATGACCAATGCGATGATCACGAGAAGGGGAACGGCATACTTGCAGAACCACTCGATTCCCCGGGCCACGCCGCGGTAAATCAGGAAAAAGTTCAGCACGAAGGCGATGGCGAGGAAGACGCCCACCTGGTTGACGGCGAAGCCGACTCCCGAGCCGTGGGCGCCCATGCCGGTGAACTCGACAAGGAAGCCCTGCGACGCTTCGGCCGTCGCGAAGTCCATGTTTCCGAGCAGAAAGTTCACCGCATAGCCGAGGCACCACGCCTCGATCAGGACGTAGTACATGTAGATCACGACCGGCACGACCACGCCGATGATGCCCAGCCACTTCCCGGCGGGATGGCGGGAGATCCGCCCCATGATTCCGGGGCAGGAATTAAAACCGGATTGCCCGCCGCTGCGCCCCATCGTCCACTCGGCCCAGCAGATCGGCAGCCCGATCAGGAGAAAGGAAACGAAGTAGGCGATCATGAAGGCGCCGCCGCCGTACTCGGCGACCTGCCCGGGAAAGCGAAGGAAGTTGCCCAGCCCGACCGCACTGCCCGCCACCGCAAGGATAACGCCGAGCCGCGAATTCCAGGAGTCCTTTTGCGAGCGATCCATGGCGCTGTTTTAGCTTCAGCAGCTTGGCCCATGCCAGAAGAAAATTTAATCAAACGAAGTGACTTTCCGTGCGGGGGCGTCCTAGAGTGCGGCCGATGTCTTTGATCGACCGCTACATTCTGAAGGAATGGATCGTGAGCTTTGCCCTCACGCTCGCCGTGGTCGTGGGTATCCTCGTGCTGCAGAACATGTACGATACGCTTCCCGACTTGCTGAAAAGCGATGCCAGCGGCGGGCAGATCCTTTTCTACTACGGGCTTTCCCTGCCGATCTATCTGCCGGCGACGCTTCCGGTCACTTTCCTGGTCTCGCTGCTTTTTTCCCTCGGCAACCTGCACCGCAACAACGAAACGACCGCGCTTCGGGCGGCCGGCGTCGGGCTGTTCCGGATCAGCCGCATGCTTTGGGTGGCGGGACTGCTCCTCTCCTTGCTGTTGCTCTACCTGACCTCGTCGGTGATTCCCCGGTCGGTCGAGCAGTCCCGCGTATTCCTCGAGAACCTCGAGTATGCGGCGGAGGCCCGGGAATCCGATGGGAAGGATGTCGGGCTGGTTTACCATCTCGGCTTCGACAACCGCCGCGACGGCCGGCTCTGGTTCATGAATCGCTTCAGCGAACGCGCCTGGATCGGCACGGGGGTGAACGTGCATACCCGCGACGCGGACGGCGTCGAGGTCGGCCGGATTTCCGCGCGCGAGGCCTTCTTCGACGACACCCGCCGGCACTGGGTCTTCATCGACGGGCGGGAGCTGCAAATCGATCCGGCGACGGGGGACCCCCTGCGGGTGATTCCGTTCGAGCGAAGGACCGTTCTGGAGTTCGACGAGGATCCCAGCCTGATGTTGGCCCTGCACAAGGAGCCGAAGGAGCTTTCGCTCTTCGAACTCCGGAGGATCATCGAGACCATCCCGCCGGAGGACAACCCGGCCGTCCACGCCCACGAGGTCCGTTATTTTTTGCTGCTGGCCGCACCCTTCAGCTGTTTCGTGATCGTAGGTATCGCCGTGCCTTTCGCTGCCTCGGGGGTAAGGACCAGCCCGATGATCGGGGTGTCCAAAAGCATGGGCTTCTTCGCGATTTTTTACCTGCTGATCAGCGCCTCGACGATCTTCGGCGAACGCAACCTGATGCCCGCCTGGCTGGCGGCCTGGTTGCCTAATTTGGCCATGCTGCTGGTCGCGGCCTGGCTGTTCCGGAAGGCGCGGTAGTCGTGATGGAAAAAGCCGGGAACCTGATTCGCCTGCGGGCGGGAAGCGCCTGGACGAGGACGCGGACGGCGCATCCTTGGTTCCAGCTCGATGATTTGGAGTCGCCGGGTGGCCCGATGAAAGATGCCGCGTCGACCACCCTGCGCAGTGCGGCGGGCGAAGCCCTCGGGTCCGGAATCTTCGATCGCCGCGATCCGGCCGCCGCGTGGCGCCGCTTCAGTTGGGAGGAGGGGGTCGAGTTCGACGAATCCTACCTGCTCGGCGGGCTGCGCGAAGCCTTGGACGCGCGCTCCGACGAGGCCTGTCAGCGACTGATCCACGGCGATGCCGATTACCTGCCGGGGATCCGGCTGGACCGATTCGGCGAGGTGCTCGTCCTGGCTTGCGAAAACGCGGCCGCCGAGGGCCACTCCGCCTGGCTGGTGGAGACGCTCCGAGAATGGGTCGGGGCCCGCGAAACCGTGCTCATGGACGATCTGCCGTCGCGCCGGGCCTTCGGTTTGGCGGGAGCCCGCAGGACGGCGAGCGGCGGCGGCTTGAAGGGCTTTTGGTGCGATCTGGACGGGATTCACCACCGGATCGATCCGCTGGATTCCTCCCGCCCGGTTTTCCCGCTGGACCTGCGCGAGCAACACGCCCTGGTGGGCAGCCTCTGCGCGGGGCGACGGGTGCTCGAAGTCGAAGCGGAATGCGGCGGCTTCGCCCTGCAGGCCGTTCGGGCCGGAGCGGCCGAGGTGCTCGCCTTGGCCGCTTCGGAAAGCGCCTGCAAGTCGATCCGCGCCGGCAGCCAGAAAAACGGATTGCCCTTGGAATCGCAATCCGGACCGGCGGCCGACTTTCTTGCGAGGACCGGCGCGGGAAGCTACGACGCCCTTATCTTGAATCCCGAGGCCCTCGACCGGGCGGCCGAAATTCCCGCCTTACTGGCCGCGGCCGTCCGCGCGCTCGCCCCCGGCGGATTGCTCGCCTGCTACCTTCGGCAGCCGCAGGTGGCGGCGGAGGTCTTCGAAGCGGCGGTTTGCCGGGCCTTGGCGGAGGCGGGGGAGGGAGGGCCGGCTCTTCGCGCGCGTCGCGCAGCCCTTCGATTTTCCAACCCGACTGAACTTTCCCGAGAGCCAGGCCTTGAAAGCCCTCGTTTTGCAGATCGCGGAATGAGCTTGGCCCGCTCCGGCGGGTTTAACTTTGCCCTTGGTCGTCCTTCGGAAGCTTCTTCTCCAAGGCGGACCGCGTGAATTCGGCGATGATATCGGATATGACCGAGGCGCGGATCGGCTTCGCGATGTAGTGGCGCATGCCCAGCTTCAAGCACCTCCGCTCGATGCCTTCGGTCGTATCGGCGGTAATCGCGACGATCGGCGTTTGGTTGTTGAGATTTTCGCCGGTGACGATCTCCCGCGTCGCATCGAAGCCGTCCAGTTCCGGCATCCGCAGATCCATCATGATGATGGCGTAGCGTTTCTGCCGGCAGGCATCGACCGCTTCCCGCCCGGAGGCGACGATCTCGGCGCGACCGCCTTTTCGTTCGATGATCTTTTTCAGCACGAAGGCGTTCGAAGGATCGTCTTCGACCACGAGGATCAAAGGAGCATCGCTCTCCGCGTCGGAAAGCTCAGCCCCGAGGCGGCGGCCGCTTTCCGCTCCCCCCGGCTCGGACCCATCCGAAGCGACCGCCATCAGAAGACGGGCGAGCGACTGTCCGGCCTGATCGAAGGTCCGCGCGTGGCGCGCGGTCTAGGCGTAGCTCAAATTACGGTGTGCGGCGTAAACGAAGCCGAGCAGACGTCCGTCGGCCTGAACCGGACCGAAGTCGAGGATCCGACCCCCGGACAACTCGGACGCATAGGCCTCCAGAGCCTCCGCGTCGTCGATTCGTCGCGACGAAGGGGACCGTGCGAAATCCCCCGACCGGTCGAAGTTGGCGACGTTCGCGACCGTTTTTCCACCATCGCTCAAGCGGTCGATCCAAACCGAATCGACCTCAAAGGCCTCGGCCATCAGACGGCAGGCTTGGTCCAGCGCGGACTTCTCGCTTCCAGGCGGGTCGGTTCGCAGCTTGGAGAGCGCAACGAGAAGGTGGAATGGGGCGGTCTCGTTTTCCATTTGAGCACCGAGGGTTTAGCGCTTGGGACGGAGGGCGTCGAGGACGTATTTCGAGCGCGGGTTCGGGCCCGCCGCTTCCGTCCGGAGGAGAGCCGCCACGGCTTCCGGAATCCGCGTCAAACAAGGGGAAGCAGTGGTGGTCGAGGTGGGACTTGAACCCACACGCCTCGCGGCACATGACCCTTAATCATGCGTGTCTGCCAATTCCACCACTCGACCATCAAGAGCTGAAAGCAGAAAGACGAAGGAGATAGAGCGCTGATTTCTCAGATCAACACAAATATTCAAAAAAACGGTCTCCGCGATTTCCTGGACTCGCTCTTGAAAGTGGCACGGCTTTTTCTTAGACCCGAATAAGAAATCTCCTTCTATTCCGACTCAACCCATGCACGTGCCGAGATTTCAGGCGCGTTTTTCCGAGGACCTTATTATGGCCGACAAAGAATCCGAACCCTCCAAGCAAGCGGAGGAAGCTCCGCCCCTTGATCTCAATTCCCTGACGGGACTCGATTTCGGCCCCTCTTGGGCGGATGGAAGCTCGTCCGCCGGGCAGCGTCGTTTCGACGGCGAGCGCGGAGGACGGGGCGGCCGACCGAAAGGCGGCTTCGACCGCGGAGGCGGAAGCGGCGGCAAGGAACGGCAGGACCGCAGAAAAGGCGGCGCGCCCGACCGTGCGCGGCGCGATGGCGGGCGCTTCGAAGGCAAGGGCGGACGTCCTGCCGGCGGACGCGGACCCGCCCGCGAGGAAATGTTCGAGCCGACCGTCGAGATCGAAATTTATCCCCAGGACGAAGCCTTCGACGCTCTGGTCAAACGGCTCCGGGCCACGGCCCGGACCTACCAGCTCTTCGAGATCACGCGATTGTTACTGGAGAAGCCCGAGCGCTTCGTGCTCGTGGTCGCCAACAAGCGCCGGCCCGGAGACGACGGGAGCGTGCGCCCCCTCTACTTCAGTGTCCCCGGCCATCTGCCTTTCGAAACGGAGGACGCGGCGATCACTCACGTATTGACCCACCACCTGGATCTGTTCTTCGACATCGAGGAAGTCGAGGTGGACGCTCCCAAGGGCAATTTTCCGATGGTCAATCGCTGTACCCTAACGGGCGAGCTGCTGGGGCCGCCGAACTACCACCGCTACCAAGAGTTTCTCCAGCGCCACTACGCCAACCGCATCCACGGCATGCCCTTCGACCGATTCCTCGGCAAGGTCGAGACGGTGAAGGATCCCGAAGCGGTCGAGCGCTGGCTTGATTCAATGAAGAAGGGCTACCGCTACATCCTCAAGGACCGCGCCGAAGGCGAGCCGGAGTCCTTCGACAGTTTCGAGGCGGCCCGCTTTTTCCTGCTCCAGCACCGCAAGGACAAGATCGTCGGCTCCGGCGATTCCGTCCGCTTCGCGGGCCGCGACATCGAGCGGCTGCCGCGGGGCGACCTGCGTCGCTCGGTCGAAGCCTACATCGAGCAGCAGCGCCGCTTTCCGCTCGAGTCCGCCAACAATATCCGGGGCCGCCTGCGCCGGCACAAGTTCACCGTCTACAAAAAGGGTTCGAAGGGCGTGTCCTTCGTCTGCGCGGTCAAGCGCAAGTTCCGCGACGGCAAGACCGTATTCACGGATTCGATACGCGACCTGATCGATTTCATCGAAAAGCATCCGGAGATTCCGGCCTCGAAGCTTTCGAAGGAGTTCATCGGCATCGATGCGGAGCGAAACCGCCCCGAGAAACTGAAAATGGGCGATCACGCCGCCCCCGTCGAAGCCGCCGGGGCGAGCGCGGAGGACGCCGAAGCGCCACCGCAGCCGGAGCAGCCGGAGCAGCGGGAGACGGAAGCGGGCGAGTCGACGCCCGTGGTGGTCGAGGCGGCGGTCGAGGTCACTCCCAAGGATGAGCTGAGCGAGGAGGAGCGGAAGCGGCTGAACCAGCTGATGATCGACCTGCGCTGGCTGATCATGGAGGGTTATGTGACCGAATACGGCGACGGTCGTTTATTCGCTCCGCCGCCCATGCCCGAACCGAAGAAGGAGGAGGTGAAAGGCACTGCGAAGGCCGCACCATCCGTCGAAAGCGGGAAGGCGGAGGAGGAGGGGTCGGTCGGGGATTCCGGCGGCGACGATTCGGCCGAAGCGGATGCGGAAGGTCCGGGTCTTGAGACCGAAGGCGAGGCCTCGGAATCGGGAGAAGTGAAGACTTAACCCGCCGCCAGCCGTCCCGCTTTTATTTTGAGGAAAATCAGCGATGCCAACCTACGTTTACGAGACCATTCCATCGAAACCGGGCGCCAAGGCGCTTCGCTTCGAACTTCGGCAGTCGATGCGCGATCCCGCCCTGACGAAGCACCCCGAAACCGGCGAACCGGTGCGCCGCGTGATCAGCGGCGGCTACGGCGTGATCGAAAAGGCGGCGGCGCCTTCCTCGGGAGGCTGCTGCCACGGCGGATCCTGCGGTTGCGGCTGAGAATTGCCGCAAGGAGGCGCGGAAGCCTCGAAAGAAAGGTTCCCGGCGGTCATGGACGGGATCTGCGCCAGACCAGAATGGGAAAGGTGGAAAGCTCCTCGGCCCGGCCTTCCGCCTGTTTTCCGCGTTTTCGCGGCGATCCATTCACTCTTTGAGGATGAAGCTTCTTGCCTCGCCGCCTCCGGAGGACCTCCGTCCCGTCCGATGACGGCTCGACTCAGCTTTTTAAGTTCAGGGAGCCGAGGAACCATTCGATCAGCTCCGGCGCGAGGGCGTCGAAATCCGGTCGGGGGCCGTCCGGACCTTTGGGCGCGGCGTCGAGATCGAGAATGCGGCAGTCCCGCTCGTCCGCCGAGGGCCTTTGCAGGTCCCGGTATTGGCCGTCGAGCAGGGCGGGATGTCGGGCGGGCTGGAAATAATGGCCGGGTTGTTCGCGCAGGCGCTTCGCCGCCCGCATTTCCGCCTGCTCGCGGCTGAACAGGAGAAAGACGAAGCGCAGTCCTCCGGCCGCCCGCAGCGCGTCGCGGAAAGGCCGTCCGAGGGCCGAGCAGCTGAGAATCCGGAGCCGGTCGGCGGGACGGCTGCGAATCCGTTCGCAGATCCGTTCCCGCCAGACCGTGCGGTCGGAATGGTCGAGCGCTTCCCCGCGGGCCATCTTGGCGATGCTTCGCCGCTCGTGCAGGGAATCGCCTTCGATGAACTCGACCGGAAATTCGGCCGCCGCCTCAATGCGGCGGGCGAGACTCGTCTTCCCGGTCAGGCAAACTCCGCCGATGATCAAAACAGGCGGCGTACCCCTCCAGGGCAGGGATGCGGACTCGGTCATCCGCGCATGCTGGCCGATCCGATCCGCGGAAGGCAACGCCCAAAGCGAGCGTTTGGACCAGGCATGCTTCAAGAGTTCGTCGGCCCCCGGAAAAATCGCCGTAATCGCGCGGACGCTTCTCCCGGCCCCCAAAAAATGCCGGAGGTGCTTTCCGCCGTGCGGGAGCGGACCCAAAAGCTTCCGGCTCGGGTCCGCTCGGCCGCAGATCAAATGGGAGCGGACCTTTTTCCGAATCCCGCCCCCGCCGCGCCTCGTCCTCAGAAACAGGGTTGAACTTTCCGTGCAGTCCGTGATCGTAGCGCGTTTCCCTCGCATGACCGATCTCAATCACACGCGCAATTTCTGCATCATCGCCCACGTCGACCACGGGAAGACCACCTTGTCGGACCGCATCCTGGAGCTTACCCGGACGGTGGAGATGCGCGCGATGAAGGAGCAGCTGCTCGATTCGATGGATCTGGAGCGCGAGCGGGGCATCACGATCAAGAGCCATCCGGTCTCGATGGTCTACAAGGCGAGGGACGGGAAGAACTACACCTTCAATCTGATCGACACGCCCGGCCACGTCGACTTCTCCTACGAGGTCTCGCGCAGCCTGGCCGCCTGCGAGGGCGCCATGCTGCTGATCGACGCCGCGCAAGGCATCGAGGCCCAGACGGTGGCCAACGCGCACCTCGCCCTCGAACAGGGGCTGGAGATCATTCCCGTGATCAACAAGATCGACCTCCCCAGCGCCGACGTGCCCGCCATCCAAGCCCAGCTCGAAGATGTCCTGGCCATCCCGGCCGACGAGGCGATCCTGACCAGCGGCAAGAGCGGGCAGGGCGTGGAGGACCTGATGGAAGCGGCGGTCGCCCGCGTGCCGACCCCGCGCTGGGCCGATGTGGAGGGCTTGCGCGTCCTGATTTTCGATTGCATCTACGACGCCTACAAGGGCGTGATCTGTTACGTCCGCGTCTTCTCCGGCAGGGTCAAGACGAACGATAACATCATCACGATGAGCGACGGCCGGAAGTCGCAGGTCAAGGAAGTCGGGAAGTTCTCGCCGGCGATGACGAAGCAGGACGAGCTCTCGGCCGGCGATGTCGGCTATATCGTGACCAACATCCGCGACGTGGCCGAGATCAAGCTGGGCGACACCATCACGCTGGCGGCCAGCCCCGCCGAGAAGATGCTTCCGGGCTACAAAGAAGTCAGCCCCATGGTCTTCAGCGGGATCTACCCGATCGACACGAGCGACTACGACAAATTGAAGACGAGCATGGGCAAGCTGCGCTTGAACGACGCCGCCTTCGTCTACCAATCGGAAAACTCCGTCGCCCTCGGTTTCGGCTTCCGCTGCGGCTTCCTCGGGCTGCTGCACATGGAGATCGTCCAAGAGCGCATCCGCCGCGAGTACGACCTCGACGTTATCTCGACCTATCCGAGCGTCGTCTACCACGTCACCAAGACGGACGGCGCGCAAATAGAGGTGCACAACCCCGTCCACCTGCCGGACCCCTCGGAGATCGAATACATCGAGGAGCCGATGATCAAGGCCTCCATCCACATCCCGAGCGACTCGATCGGCGACGTGCTGGCCCTGGCTTCGGAGAAGCGCGGGGTCTGCGAACATACCGAAACGATCGACGCGAAGCGGGTGATGCTGGTCGTGCGGCTGCCGCTCAATGAAATCCTCGTCGACTTCAACGACCGTCTCAAGAGCATCACCCACGGCTACGGCTCGATGGACTACGAGATGGACGGCTACGACCGGGCCAAACTGGTCCGGCTCGACCTCCTCGTGAACGGCGAATCGATCGACGCCTTTTCCTCCATCGTTCACGCCGACAAGGCGGAGGGCAGGGGACGGGCCCTCTGCGAGCGCCTCAAAGAGATCCTCCCGCGCCAAATGTTCAAGATCGCCGTCCAAGCCGCCGTCGGCGGGCGGGTGGTCGCCCGCGAGACGATCAGCGCCTACCGCAAGGACGTGACGGCCAAGTGCTACGGCGGCGACATCTCCCGTAAGCGGAAGCTCCTCGAAAAGCAGAAGGAGGGCAAGAAGCGGATGAAAAACATCGGCAGCGTGTCCATTCCGCAGGACGCTTTCATCAAGATCCTGAAAACTTCGGACGGCGGTTGAAGCCGCCCGAGCAATTTGACTCGTAGTCGCCCGAAGCTTCAACGACGGTAAGCGTTTCCATGAGAAAACTCCGCAAGCAAGCCAAGGAAGTCCTCCACGGGGCCAGCAAGGTCTACCACTACCGTCGCGACCTGATTCCCGCGGGCCGGATCGAAGATCTCGACCGTGCCGTGGGCGAGGTGCACGGCTTTCTCGACCAAAAGCAGCCCGACCGCGAGGCCTTCGCCGCCGCCATCCATCGCCTCGACGGGCTTCTCCGCAAGCTCGGCGGGAAGATCTACCCGAAGACCTTCTGGAACGACAACCTCGAGGTCGCCCTGGTCGCGGCCATCATCGTGATCGGCATCCGGACCTTCTTTTTCCAGCCTTTCATCATCCCGACGAACTCGATGTATCCGACCTACAGCGGGATGAACGCCATCGTTTACACGGATGAGGAGGGACCCGGGACGGCCGGTCGGCTCTTCAACCTGCTGCGGCTCGGGGCCCGGCACTTCGAGGTCCGCGCGCCCGATGCGGGGGAGATCCGCATCCCGGTTTTTTCCCGGGCGAACGACTCCACCGATCGCATGCTGCGCGGGCAGGGCGTGGTGCGGTTCGAGCTGGTCGAAGGCCGCAAGTGGTTCGGCCTGCTTCCGGCGCAGAAACGGGAGTACACGATCTTCGTCGGCGAGGTTCCGGTGCGCCTGCAGGTGCCCGGCGACTTTCCGCTCGACGACGTCATCCGCCGGGCCTTTTTCCCGGAGGCCGCCGACATGATGGAGGTCCTCAGGGACGAGCACGCGGCCGCCCGCGTGGACGCGCTTGGAACCCGGCCGATGCTGAAGGTAGGGCAAGTCGACGCGGGCGAGCGGGTGCTTGAATTCGACATAACCTTGGGCGACGCTTTGTTCGTCGACCGCATGAGCTACCATTTCCGCAAGCCCAAAGCGGGCGAGCCCTTCGTTTTCCGGACCCGTACTATCCCCGGGGTCGAAGGCGGTCCGGAAAGCTACGTCGACAAGTACTACATCAAGCGGATCGCGGGTGTGGGCGGAGAAACCATTTCGATCGAGGACGGAACGCTCCTCGTCGACGGAGCGCCGCGCGACGAGGTGGAAGCCTTCGTCCGCAACGCCGCCCGCGAGGGCGAATACGGCGGCTACCTCAGCCACGGCATCCTCGGCGAAGGCCGACGCCTCGAGATTCCCGGCGAACGCTACGTCGCTCTCGGCGACAACTCCGCCAACAGTCTCGACAGCCGCTACTGGGGCTTCGTCCCCGAAGACGCGATCGTCGGCAAAGCGATGTTCATCTATTATCCCTTCACCCGACGCTGGGGACTGGCCGAGTAGCCCGCGCCTCGGAACGGCTAAGGTTCGGTTCAGGCATTACGCACAATATATATTATGTCTAATTTTTAATTTCAACGGTCCTGCTGCTTTTCCGGCATTCTCGCTTTCAAAGCCCGGCACTCCGCTTATCGTCGCCGCCATGCCCTCTCGCTCCTCCCAGACCGCGCCTGCCGCGGCTCCGCTTTACGACTGGCTCGACCGACGCTCGGCCGGCGTTCTCCTGCATCCGAGTTCGCTTCCTTCGGAAACCGGCATCGGCAACCTGGGCGGCGGCGCCTACCGTTTCGTCGACCTGCTGGAAGCCTCCGGGATGCGGATCTGGCAGATTTGTCCGCTCGGACCGACCGGCTACGGCGATTCGCCCTACCAGTGTTTCTCGGCTTTCGCGGGAAACCCGTACTTCATCGACCTGCATCCGCTTCAGTCCGAAGGCTTGGTCACTGCCGACGAACTCGCGTCCCTCGGCGGACTGCCCCGCGAGCACGTGGACTACGGGGCGCTCTACGGCCTCTTCTGGCCCGTCCTCCAAGCCGCTTTCGAGCGCTTCCGGAAATCCGGCGCCGCAGGCCTGCCGGGCTATGGTCCGATCGCCGATTTCCGCAAGGCCCAAGCCTACTGGCTCGAAGACTACGCTCTTTTTATGGCGCTGAAGGGCCACTTCGGCGGCAAATGCTGGATCGAGTGGCCGATGGAGTTCCGGAATTTCAAAACCGCGCGCGAGCAGCCGCTCCCGGAGGATGTGTTGGAAGCGGTCGAGGCGCAGGTCTTCTATCAGTATGTCTTTTACGGCCAACTCCGCCGTCTCCGGGCCTACGCCGGCGAGCGGAAGATTGAAATCATGGGCGACGCCCCGATCTTCGTCGCCCTGGACAGCGCCGACGTCTGGGCCAACCCGGATCTTTTCCAGCTGAAGGACGATTTTTCACCCAAGGCGGTGGCCGGCGTCCCCCCCGATTATTTCTCCGACGACGGCCAGCTCTGGGGCAATCCGCTCTACGAGTGGCAACGCCACCGCTCCGACCAGTTCGCTTGGTGGATCGAGCGCATCCGCAGCACCCTTGACTTCTACGATATCGTGCGGCTCGACCATTTCCGCGGTTTCGAATCCTATTGGGCCGTGCCTGCCGGCGAGCCGACCGCGCGAAACGGGAAATGGGTCAAGGCGCCGGGCTACGAGCTCTTCGCAGCGATCCGGGAGCAGTTCCCGGAAGCGAAGCTCGTGGCCGAGGACCTCGGCGAGATCACCGAGGAAGTCCGCGCCCTTCACCGCGCCACCGGCCTGCCGGGCATGGCCGTGCTCCAGTTCGCCTTCGGCGGCGACGCGGGCAACGGCTTCCTCCCGCACAATTACATCCGCAACACGGTGGCCTATTCCGGCACCCACGACAACGACACCTCGATCGGCTGGTACCAGTCGGTCGACGAGGCGACCCGCGATCATGTCCGCCGCTACCTCGGCGTGTCCGGCGAGTCGGTCTCTTGGGATCTTTTCCGCGCGGCCGTAAAGTCCTCCGCCCATATCGCCATCGCACCCCTGCAGGACCTCCTGAGTCTCGGAGCGGAAGCGCGATTGAACCGGCCGGGCGCTCCGGTCGGCAACTGGCAGTGGCGCTGCACCCCCGAGCAACTCGACCGCCTTCAGGCCGAAAGCGCCCCTTACCTGAGGGAGATTTTCGAACTCTACGGCCGCTGAGGTCCAGGACCCGCTCGACGCGGTTTTCCTTTGCGATTTGCAGCGGGGCACCCTTCCCCCCATGCGAATTGCATGCCTGCGGCCGGGCCTGTCCTGATTTGAGGAGCGCGCTGGAGGGACTTGGCAGCTCCTGAAGCGGTCTTCCGCCCGAGCCCCCGGAATCGACGAGGGAATGGCATCGGTCCTGCGCCCCGATTGGTATGAATCGAACGAATACCGAACCCGCCGAGACCTCCACCCGCGAACGCATCGATGCCTTGGTGCGGCATGAAGGCGGTCTTTGCCTCAGCCTCTATCTGCCGATTTCCCCGCAGCCGCCCGAGTCGGACAAGAATGTCACCCGATTGCAGAACCTTCTCCGGGAAGCACGTCAGCTGCTCGCCTTGGACGGCATGCGGGAAAACGCGATCGAGGATTTTCTAAGCCCGATCGAGGACCTTGCCGCGAACCCCGAAAAGCTGCTCCGCACATCCAGGTCGGTCGGCCTCTTTCGGACCCAGGATTCCTTCGATCTCATCGACCTTCCCTACCGCGTCGACCCGCAGTGCCAAGTGTCCGACCGTTTCGCGATACGGCCGCTCCTTGACCTGCGGAATGTGAACCGCGACTTCCTTGTCGTCTGCCTGAACCGCCAGGACATCCGCGCCTTCGAGGGCGACCGCAGCTCCTTGAAGTCCGTCGACATTCCCGACATGCCGGGCGAACTGATCGAGGTGACGGGGATCGACGATCCGGAAAAGTCGCTGCAGCACCACACCGCGCAGACCGTATCGGCGGAAGGCCGCCCCGGCACGGGGATCGCTTCGGTCATGCACGGGCACGGGCTGCCCAACGAGCTCGAGGACAATCAGCTCGAACGCTTTTTCCGGGAAGTGGCCAAGGCGATCGACGCCTACCTGTCCGGCAAAAAGCTCGCGCTCGTGCTGGTCGGCGTCGATCCCAACCTCGGACGGATCCGCTCCGTGCACGACTGGTCCGGACAGGAGCTGTTCGTGGTCTCGAAAGATCCGGGCGAGTGGAATCTCCAAAAGGTCCACGAGCACGCTTGGGCGGCGGTCGAGCCGAGCGCCCGGGACGAGGAGACGCGGAAGAATGCCCGCCTGAGCGAAGCCGCCAACAAGGGCGAGCTGATCGAAGGCGTCGCCGATGTCGCCCTGGCGGCCGCCACCAGCCGCGTGGACCTCGCCGCCGTATCGGCCGAGCAGTCCATGCGCGGTGTGGTGGACGCCGACCACATGGAGGTGCACGAAGTCGTCGAAGGCGACGCCGCCTGCGCCGGCGACCTCTTCGACTTCATCGCTTCGGAAACCATCCGACACGGCGGCGAAGTCGCCGTCTTGGAGGACGAGGCCATCCCGGGCAAATCCGCCGCGGTCGCCTTGAAGCGTTTCTAGCGGCCGAGGCCCAGCAGGAAGACGACCGTCCATAGTCCGGTCCGCGGCCAGTTGGTCAGGATCAGCCGTCGCAGCGTCGCCCTGCCGCCCTCCCCCCGGTCGATCCGCCGATGCAGCGGAACGGAAACCGCGAAGGTGAGCAGCCAACAGCCGAGGACGAGGGCGAGCGAGAGCCAGTCGGCGGTCGTGCCGCGTCGAAAGGCCATCCATCCGACCGTGCCGAGCTGTAGGAGCATCAGCGGCATGATCACGAAGGACACCCGGAAGGTGTAACTGCGGTGCCAATCGACCAAGGAAGCGGTCGCGGTGGTCAGGAAGCTCGGGTAAATCACCAGCTGGACGAGCCAGAGCAGCACGACCATTCCAAAGTCGGTGCAATTGCGCAGCAGAAGGAGCTCGGGACTCATCGACATGCCGCGCAGGATGCCGCGGACGCCCTACTCTTCAACCACTTCCGAGCCTTCGATGGGCAGGATCGTTTCGTCTACGTGGACGGTCGACCCGAGCTTACCCCGCTCGTGAAGCAGCTCGGCGATTTGGATCGCGTTCAGGGCGGCGCCCTTCCAGAGCTGGTCGCCGGTCACCCAGAGCGCCAGGCCGTTTTCAAAAACATGGTCCTTGCGGATGCGTCCGACCCCGCAGTCCACAATTTCCGAGTAGTCCAGCGGCATCGGATAAACCAGCTTCGAGGGATCGTCCACCAAGCGGGTGCCCTTGAATGCGGCGATCGCCTCGCGCGCCGCCTCGACGCTCACGGGCTTCTCGAACTCGGCGCTGATCGACACGCTGTGGGCGCGGAAAACGGGCACGCGGACGCAGGTGCACGTCACCTTCAGATCGGGCAGGCCCATGATCTTGCGGCCTTCGTTCTGCATTTTCATCTCCTCCTTGGTATAACCGTCGTCGAGGAAGCCGTCGACATGCGGCAGTAGATTGAAAGCGATCTGGTGCGGATAGACCGCGCTGTCCATCGGGCCGCCCTGCACCCAGGCGCGGACCTGCGTATCGAGCTCGGCGATTCCGCCGGCACCGCTGCCCGACACGGCTTGGTAGGTCGAGGCGATGAAGCTTTTCAGCCCGAAGGCCTGGTGCAGCGGGTAGAGGCCCATCAGGGCGATGGCGGTGGAGCAGTTGGGGTTGGCAACGATGCCTTCGTGCCGCTCGGCCGCGTCCGGGTTGATCTCGGGAATGACCAGCGGCACCTCGCCCTCCATGCGGAAGGCCGAGCTGTTGTCGATCACCAGGCATCCGCGCCGCACCGCTTCCGCCGCGAAGCTGCGGGACTGGGCCGCGCCGGCGCTGAAGATACAGAGGTCGAGTCCGTCGAAGGCCTCGGGGCTCGTCTCCCGTATCGTCCACGAATGCTCGCCGTACGCTTGGGTCCGGCCCGCCGAGCGCGCGGATGCCAAGAGGCGCAGCTCGGACAGTGGGAATTCCCGCTCGTGGAGGAGACGAATGATTTCTTGACCGACCGCTCCGGTCGCTCCGAGTATGCCGACTTTGTATGCCATGGGATCTTTCTGAGGAAAACGGGCGTGTAAAGCAGCGCTGCGGGGCCTTGTCAATCTCCCCTCCCCCCGGCCTGCTCCTCGTGTCCGTGGCGAACCAGTCGGCGACGCTGCTGCGGGCGGACCGGCCGGTGCGCCTTTACGATGTGTCCACCTCGAAAAATCCGCCCAGCTGCGTGGCGGATTCGTTCGGCACGCCGCTCGGCCTGCATGAGGTGGCGGACAAGATCGGGGCGGACGCGGTGCCGGGCATGGTTTTCAAAGGACGCGAGCCGACCCGCCATTTCTCCGAATACGACGAGCAGGCGCGCGCGACCAACCTGATCACCTCCCGAATCCTCCGCTTGCGTGGCTTGGAGCCCGGCGTGAACGCCGGACCGGGCCGGGACAGCTACGCGCGCTACATCTATATCCACGGGACGAATCACGAGGAGCGCATCGGGCGGCCCTTCAGCGGCGGCTGTATCGAAATGCGGAACACGGAGGTGATCGAGCTGTTCGAACTGTTGGAAACCGGCGACTTGGTCTGGATTTCCGATCCTTGAAACTTTTCGAAGCTTTCTTCGATCCTTTACGGTTGCTCGTTCCCGTTCTTATGAAGATTTCCCCGATCCGTCTTATTCTTTTTTCGGCCGTGTGGTGCCTCGGCCTCGTTCTCGGATATTGGCTCGGATCGGATCAGCGGGTGGCCCCGGCGGGGGCTTCGGAGACGGACCGGGATGCGTCCGAGCCCGTCGAAGATGCCGGCGCGGACCGGGCGGAGGCTTCCGTCTCGGCCCCGGACGCGGCGGAGGCCCTCGAGGGGGAAAGGCTCCAAGCGGGTGAGATCTCGGTGACCGGCTTGTCGATGCGCGAAATCGCCGCCCTCGAACCCGCCACGCTCCGCGCCCTGGTCGGGTCCGCCCTGGCCATGCCGAAGGCGGACCCGAACCGCGCGGACCTCGTTTCGGACCTACTCGGGCAACTCGCCCGCACCCATCCGCTGGAGGCGCTCGAACTGGCCGAGCGGATCGACTCGCTGCGGGACCACGAAGACGCCCGGGAAGCGATTCTCGAATCCTGGGGCGAGACCGACCCGGTGGCCGCCCTCGCTTGGGCGAACCGGGAGCTTGCGAACTTGCCGAGCTCCCTGCGCCACGCGCAGATGCGGGCCCTTTTCCGCGGCTACGCCCGGAACAATCCGGCGGCGGCCTTCACCGCGGCCCGCCAGATGGACCTGTCGGCACCCGGGGCGGGACGCCTGCAGAGCCAGCTGATGGAGGAAGTGCTGGAGGTCCAAGTCGAGGCGGGCGAGGTCCGTGCCGCGCTCGGCGCGATCGACGAGCTGCCGGCCGATTCCGCTTTGCGCCGCGAAATGCTGCGGGAACTGGTCGACGAATGGGCCTCCTTCGATCCCGAGAGCGCCGCCGCCTATGTGGAAGGGCTCGGGGACGCCGCCACGCCGGAGCTGAAGACGGCGCTCCTCAGCGAGTGGGCGGAGAACGACCCGGCGGCCGCCGCGGATTGGTTGAGCCGCCTGCCGGAAGGCGATTCCGCCCTCCCCCATGCCGCCACCTTGATCATTCGCGAATGGGCGCGCTACGACCTGACCGCCTCGGCCGAGTGGCTGAATTCCCTGCCCGCCTCTCCGGAGCTCGACCGCGCGGTGGCCAGTTACACCTTCCGCGCCGCCCAGGAAGACCCCGCTTCCGCCATGAGTTGGGCGGAGTCGATCTCCAACGACCGCATGCGCGGAGGCATGATGGAACGCGTCGCAGTCAGTTGGAAGGAGTCGGACCCGGAAGCCTTCGCCGCCTACATCGAAGCTTCGGACTTCGACGAGGGGCAAAAGGAGCGCCTGCAAAACGCCCAAACCCAGCGAGGCGGGTGGTGGCGCTACCGCTGATTGGACCTGCCGCTTGGCCGCCCGCGGCGGTCCGGGCGATCGTTCGCCGTCGCGGCCGTCGAGGCCCCGTTTCAACCCGAGCGCCCAAGCCGTAGGCCCCGTGGCGATCAGTAAACGAAGCTGGCGGACGAGGCGTCGCCGAAGTTCGGATTGTGGAGCGGGCTGATTTTTTTGGTCAGCGTATCCAGAAGCATCAAGCGGGTGCGCCCGCCCTTCCGCTCGGTAAATACCAAGTGCCGGCCGTCGTTCATCCAAGCCGGTTCGACCGCCGCGTCGGTGACGGAGGTGAGGATCTCGCTGCGGCGGGTCTTCGAATCGTACAGCGCGATCTGGAAGCCCCCGCCGACGGCCGCGGTAAAGGCGATCTGGTGCGCTTTGCGCGGGTTCCAGGCCGGCTCCGAGCAGTAGCCGCTGATGTCGGTTGGAATCCGACGGCCGGCACCGCCATTGGCCGAAATCTCGAAGAGCTGGGGTCTGCCCGGAGCGTCCGAGGTGTAAACCAAGCGTTTGCCGTCCGGCGACCAGCTGGGGCTGGCCTCGAGGCTTCGATTCGTCGTCAGGCGGCGGATGTTGCGCCCCTCCGCATTGGAGACATAGAGCTCCGAGTTTCCGGTTCCGCTCAGAGTCATGGCGATCCGGCGGCCGTCTGGACTGAATTTACCGCCCGTGTTTGTGCCCTTGAAGGTGGCGACGGGGACTCTTTTTCCACTCCGCAGGTCGATCAGGTAAATATCCGGAAAGCCGGTCTTGTGGTAGCTCGTGTAGAGCAGTTTGGTGCCGTCCGGCGACCAGCTCGGCCCGGTCACCAGCGCACGTTCGGCCGTCAGCGGGCGGACCCGGCTGAAGAGCATGTCGCTGGTGTAGATCTCGGGGTTGCCCCGCTGCTTTCCGACGAAGGCGAGCTTCCCCGCGAAGAAACCCTTCAGGCCCAGCTTGTGCCCGGTCGCCTCGACCGCCAGGTCGAGCGCGCGCAAAGCCGCGTCCTGCCGGTCGCGGCCGGGCACGGTGCGGCGCAGTTGCTCGACGTAGGGTTGCCCGGACCCGATCGTGAGGAGAATCGAATCGTTGCCGGCCGGCTCGATCCGAATCTGGAAGGATGCGTTCGCCTCGGTGGTCAAAGTATAAGCCCCGTGGAGGGAAAAGGCGCGGCGGGCGATCTTGTCGAGCGTCGGGTCGGCGCTTTGGACCGCAACCGCCATCCGGCCCTCCCCGTCCCGCTCCGCCCGGCCGATGTCGACCACTTGGGCGGAAAGAGGCGCGGAAGAGGCGCTAAGGGCGAGCAGGACGGGCAGTAAAATATAGAGGCGGCGCATGATTCCAACTAGCCCCGTCTGCTTCCAAACCGCAAATGCGAAATGCGCGCGCGGGCGAAATTCTGCTTTCGGATTTCCCTGCTTTACCGGTTGAATCCCCGCGGCGAGTGGGCATGCTTTAAGCCTTTTAAATCCATGCCAGACCGAAACGAGATCACCGAAGCATTAAAATCCGTTAGATATCCGGGCTTCAGCCGGGACATCGTGTCCTTCGGACTGGTCCGGGAGATCGAAGTCGAAGGCAGCCGCGTTCGGGTCGGTATCGAGGTGACCACGGCCGACGAAAGCGTGCCGGAAAAAATCGCGGCCGAGGTCAAATCGGCCGTCGGCCGCCTCGACGGCGTCGCCGAGGTCAAAGTCCGGATGGAGATCTCCAAACCACAGGCCAAGGCCTCTTCGGGGTCCAAGGCCGCCGCATCCTCCGCCGCCATGCAGAAGGTGCGCTTCGCCATCGCCATCGCCTCGGGCAAGGGAGGCGTCGGCAAGTCGACGGTTGCGGTGAATCTCGCCTGCGCGCTGCGCCGCACCCTCGAAGCCCGCGGCGGACCGGCCGGAGTCGGCATCATGGACTGCGACATCTACGGACCCTCGATTCCGCTCATGCTGGGGGCGTCCGGACGGCCCGAGATCGAGGACGACTTGATCCTGCCGATCGAGAATTTCGGGGTCCGCTCGATGTCGATGGGATTCCTGGTGGACGAAGACAGCCCCGTGGTCTGGAGGGGGCCGATGATCATGAAGACTATCCAGCAATTCGCGCAAAACGTGAATTGGGGGGAGCTCGAGATCCTCGTGGTCGACCTGCCCCCCGGGACCGGCGACGCCCAACTCTCCCTCGTGCAGACGATCCCCTTGGACGGGGCCTTGATCGTGACGACTCCCCAGCCGGCCGCGGCCAACGTGGCCCGGCGCGGTGCGCGGATGTTCGAAAAAGTGAACGTCCCGCTGATCGGGGTGCTCGAGAACATGAGTTACCTGATCGCAGCGGACGGCGGCAAGCAGGCGCTTTTCGGCGAAGGCGGCGGCCTCCGGACCGCCGAAAGTCTGAACAGCTCGCTGCTCGGGCAAGTCCCCTTGGATCCCTTGATCCGGATCGGCTGCGACCGCGGTATTCCGATCGTCGTGAGCGACCCCGAGGCCGACGCCTCCCGGGTGTTCTCGGCGGCGGCGGCGCGGATCGTGGACTGGTTAAATAATTGAGAAAGATTGTTGGATTTGTACTAGCCTCCGAACAAATCCGACCTATTACAGTCCTGTGACAAGCGTAGTTTTGCCAGTCGGCCCCATGGACACGGAGAAAAAAAGCGATCCCAAGATGAACCTTTCAGCCACCCAGGACGGGCCTGACTTCGCCCAACGGTCGAGCCTCTACCAGGAATTCCTCGCGGAGCGGGAAGAGATTCTGCGGCATAAATGGCTGGAGTCGGAGAAATTGGGGCGGGATATCGGTTTCGAGCGCGCCTTGCTCGACTGGATTCGCAAGCACCGCGAGAACTGGCGCAAGGCCCGGAAGAACGGCCAAGTCCGCTAGCGCCCGATCGATTCAATCCTCTCGGGCCGATTTCGGCGGCGCGGCTGGCGTCGAAAAAAACCGATCCGACCGATCAATAGTGCCGTCCGGACGGACGCACAAAAAAAACCGCCGGCAAGCGGCGGTTTCGGAGGTCGCGGAAAAGGCTTTCCCGGAAACCCGGCGGGACCGGGATCAGTTTTTGATCTCGCGATGCAAGGTGTGGCGGCGAAGGTACTTGTTGTACTTCTTCTTCTCGACGCGCTCCGGCTGCTTCCGCTTGTCGCGAGTCGTCATGTACCGCGACACCGGCTTTCCTTCGGCACGGGCTTCCGTGCATTCGATCATTACGTGCTCTCTGGGCATGGTCTGGGTGGGTTTGAAATTGGGAAAAGGGCGGAAATTAGGGGCGGTTCGATGTGGCGCAATCTTTTTTTGCGCTTTCCGTATTGCCCCGGAGCCTGCGGAGCTCTTTTAGTTCGCCCATTTCCCCACGCTTCCATGACGCGCACTCCCCTTAAAATCGCAATTGGCACCGATCACGCCGGTTTCCCCCTCAAGGCACCCATCGCCGCTTTCCTCCAATCCCGCGGCCACGAGGTGCTCGATTTCGGCTGTTTCTCGTCGGAAGCCTGCGACTACCCCGACTTCATCCGCCCGGCCGCCGAGGCGGTGGCGCAGGGCCGGGCCGACTGCGGCGTCGTCCTCGGCGGAAGCGGCAACGGCGAGGCAATGGTGGCCAACAAGGTCGCCGGAGTGCGTTGCGGGCTGTGCTGGGACGTCTGGTCCGCGCAAATGACGAAGATCCACAACCACGCGAACTGCATCGCGATCGGCGCGCGACCGGTGCCCGAGTCTCTCGCGCTCCAGATCGTCGCCGCCTGGCTCGATGCGGAGTGCGAATTCGGCGGCCGGCACGAGCGGCGCGTCCGCAAGATCGAAGGCTGAGGGCCCACGGTTGCCGCTAATGACTTGAAAGCCTCCCCGCCTGTGCTCTCCTTTAAACCTTCATCCCAAACACCGATCCATCCCATGGCCGACACCGACAAAAATACAGAAAAAGAGAAGAACAGCAGCGCGAAGATCCAGGAGACCTTCCTCGAACAAAGGAAGATTTTCCTCTGGGGAGAAGTTTCCGACAAGTCCGCGCGCGACGTGACCGAGAAGCTGCTCTACCTGGAGGCGGTCGACCCCGGCAAGGAGATCACCTTCTACATCAACACGCCGGGCGGCTCGATCACCGCCGGGATGGCCGTCTATGACACGATGAAGCTGATTAGTTCCCCGATCACCGTCGTCGTGACCGGAATGGCGGCGAGCATGGGTTCCATCCTGCTGTGCGGCGCGGACCAGGGCAGACGCCTGCTTTACCCGCACTCGCGGGTCCTGATCCACCAGCCGCTGATCTCCGGACAGATGATCGCCGTCGCCGTCGACATTCACATCCAAGCGAAGGAGATGGAACGTCTGAGGGACGAACTGAACAAGATTCTGGCCGACTCCTCGGGGATGCCTCTGGAGCGGATTCAAAAAGATACCGACCGCGATTTTTACATGACCGCTCCCGAGGCCATCAAATACGGCCTGGCGGACAAGATCGTCGATTCCATCTAGCGTTCCCCGGTCCTGCGGCGGAGTGCCGCGGCCAGGGAACCTCTGAAATCCGCACAGGTCGGAAAGCTCCAAGGCGGCGGACTGGATTCTTCGACTTGCCTCATAGGCGTCCTAGTCCCAATCTCGCCCCTCGCCTTTTCCCACCCCCTTCGTTTCTATTATTTCTATCGGTGAAACAGATCTACGGAAGTAACTCACGCAGCGCGCTCAGCTTGGTGTTGATCATAAGCATCGGCATTCACTTCGTCGCCCTTTTTGTTTTCGGCGCTTTTAAGATCGTCGAAAGCATTACCCGGGAGGAAAAGACCTTTGAAGCGCCTCCCATCGAACCGGCGCCCGAGGTCCCGCCGGAACCCGTCAATTTGGTCGAACGCAATCAGCAGAGCGCCCCGCCCCGCCCCAACCCGATCGTGGTCGACAGCCCGCTCGACGTCGACCTGCCGGCTTTGGACATCGATCTGAACGTGGTTGAAACCTCGGCCTACGGCCGCGGCCAAGGAGGTTTCGGGACCGGAAGCGGCATGTCCGATATTCGCGAGATGGCGATCAACCTGACGGATTTCGGCTACAGCGGGTTCGTCGAAGGAGCCCTCGAAGGCACCCTTTTCGACACCAAGCGCGACGAGGACGGCGACCCCCTCATCGAAATGGACCGCGTCGATGTCAACGCGGTCAACGACTGGCTGACGCCCCGGATGCAGAAGATCACCTACGAGTTCACCAGCGGCACCTGGAACATCCGGCAACTCGAGCGGGAATATCTGGCCGCCAAGAAGAAGCTCTATGCCTCCTACCTTTATATCCCGCAGGGACCCGCGGCGAAGGCTCCGGAGGCCTTCAATGCGCAGGACGAAATCCAGCCGGTTTCGATCATCGCCTACTACGAGGGAACCTTCGTGCCGCAAGAGTCGGGAAGCTTTCGCTTCGTGGGGAAAGGCGACGACGCGCTAATCGTACGGGCCAACAACCGCCTCGTTTTCGACGGCAGTCTGAACAACCAGTATTCGGAGTACAACCAGAACGAACACGGGAGGTGGCCGGGCATCCTGATGGACCGGGACGATAACAACGTCGGGGATTGGATGCGCTGGACCGAAGGAAATGCGATCGACCTGGAAATTCTCATCGCGGAAGCCCCTGGCGGGGTTTTCTTCGCTTACCTCTTCGTTCAGAAGAAGGGCGAAGACGGCCTTCGCATCTTTTCCACAAAGCCCTTGTCGGAAGAGGAAAAGGAGCGCCTGAGGCGAACCCATCCCGACATTGCCAAGCTTCTTTGATTCTAACTTCGGGACTGGATCCAATGCAGCCGGGCATCCGGAGATTCAGGCCTCCTTTTCGCCGCGGGCGCATTCCGTAAGCGCTTCCGGTTTGCCTCCGGCCCCGTCTGCCTTCGAATCCACGCAATAACTCTTAAAACACACGCGGCCCTCGGGATTTTTTTTGCGAGGGCGTTCGGGGATCGACCCGGACCTTGTCAATTCCGCCAAAATTCCGAGTAGAAAAACTCTCCCCAGTTACATATCCAAGCGAGCGGAGCCTGAAAAAGCTTGCTTCCTCGCCTTCCGCCCTTCGACTCACCCTTCTATGCGAAAGCCCCTCCCTTTGCTTCGGCTCAAGCAGCCGTCGAATTTTCTTAATTGCCACAGACTCCCCGCATCCGCCGTGCTTTTCTTTTTCCTTCTGCTGGCGGGCTGCGGCGGTTCGGACGATGGCGCGAATGCGGAAGAAGAACTTCGTCAGGGCATGGAACTCCTCTCGATCTTCGACTTCAACGCCGCATACGGACACCTGACGAATGCTCAGGCGGAATTCCAGCGCGGGAGTGAACCGTGGATTCGCAGCACTTACGGGCTGGCCCTGGCGGCTTGGCACAAATCTCCGCCCGACCGGGAATCGCTCCGGCAGGCGATGGACTTGTTCGAGGAACTGGTGCGCGAGCTTCCGGCGGATTCCGAGACGCGCGCGCTCGCCCTGATGGACATCGGACGGATTCTCGAAGTGCGCGACTTCAACGCGGATACGGCCGAGGTGGAAGCGGCCAAAGACTACTACCGGCAGGTGATTCGCGAGTATCCGGCGTCACCGTTCTCGGCCCGCGCGTCGATCTACCTCGCGCAAGCCACCGCGAAAGGGGAAACCGAGGCCGATTTCAAGGAAGCCGCCCGCTTGATCGAGGAAGAGATCGCGAAGCAGGATTCGGACGAGTGGATCAGCGTTCTCTCGCAATTTCTCGGAACCGTTTATACCAGCTATCTCCAAGACTACGACGCCGCGCTCGAGGCCTACCTCCTTTCCCGCGAAAAAGGTTTCGCGCGGGAGTCGGAGGCCGATCGCAGCCTTTACCAGATCGGGCAGATCGCGGAAATGGTGGGGCGGGACTTGGACGCGGCGGAGGTCTATAAAGAGCTCGTCGAGGACTACCCGGCGAGTGATTACGGAACCGTCGCGAGGCAGCACTTGAAAGAGATCGCCGCCCGTCATCCGGAGGCGGACATCGAGGTCCCCGAGCTTTCACAGATCAAAGTGGGCCGCTGAGCCCGACACCCGAATTTGCGGAAAATGAGCGAGAAACGATTTCAATTCAACAGCACCTGGATCGCACTGGGCATTTTGGTGGCCGCCTACATCTACTCGGCGGTGAACTTTATTTTCGTCATCCAACCCCGGGCCGGCAGTTCGGAGGACGAAGACGAAAAGGGCGGCAGGACGGTCGTCCGCGTCACCCATTGGCAACTCGAGCCCGGCTTTCGGGAGGCGATGCAGTGGGCCATCGACAAGTACAACGCCTTGCCCCATGTCGTCGACGCGAGAGTGGAAATCGTGCAGGCGCCCGTGCCCGAACGCGTCTACAACCAGTTCATGAACGTGCACTTGATCAGCGGAACCGCGCCGGATATCGCGGTCCTCGGGATGTCGCAACTGATCGTGGGAAACGCCTTGGCGAAGTTCTACCAACCTCTCGGCAACTACATTACCAAGCCGAATCCTTACAACGCGCCGGAGTATCAGCTGGAGGATCTTCCGGAAGAGCTCGGCGAATTCCTGACCGAGGCGCCTTGGCGAGACACCTACTTCGACGGCATGCAGGGCGGTTATGAGTCTTCGCTCAGCGACTACTACGGGGTTCCGGTCGCGACCTGGGGCGGAGTGCGGCTTTTCTACAACATGGACCTCCTGGGCAAGACGAAGGCATTCGCCCGCGCGGCGGCGGAAAGGGAAAGGCAGCCCGAATGGCTTCGGAAACTCTGGCGCACAGCCGAAAACCCCGAAGGCTTTATCGTCGAGGAGGACGGAGTCCGCTGGCTGAACAACGAAAACCTGCCCGAGACCCTCGGCCAGCTTATGCTCTACTGCTACGCCCTCCAGGCTTATGCGCGGTCGATCGACGACGATGTCCTCGTGCCGATCGCGGGCAGCAGTTATGGCCCGAATAACTTGGCCGAGTTTTACCAGAGTCTCTTTCTCACGAATTTCTGGAAGGAACTGATTCTCACTCCCGGCACCAGCTTGACCGAAGTCGATACGCTGCAGGGCTACACGGGCGGCAAATGGGATTTCGATTCCCCCGCTATGAAGGAGTCGTTCGAGTTCCTCAGGATGATGTCGGAGTTCTACCCGAGAGGCTTTCTGGGGCTCGACCGCGAGCAGGCCCAGCGGCGCTTCGTGCTCGGCCAGGCCGGGATAATCGTTTCCGGGGGTTGGGACGCCTCCAGCATTCTGGAGAGCGTGAAAAAGCGGGACCGGCCGGAAGACTGCTTCGAGGTCGTCATCGCACCCTACCCCCTGCCTGCGGAAGACGAGCGCTGGAGCGATCTGTTGACGATGCGGCGCTCCGAGGCGAACGCGGTTGGCGCCGTCCCCTTCGCCATCACCCGAAACACCCGGCATTTCGACTGGTGCTTGGACTTTTTGCAGTTCCTTTCGAGCCATCGCATCAACGAGGAATTCAGCCATCGCTCCGGCTGGCTGCCGGTGATCGTGGGGGCCGAGCCTCCGGAACGCGTCGCCGCATTCATGCCCATCGTCGAAGGCTGGCCGCACGGAACGAATATCGACTTCAAGCAGAACAACATGCCCGGCAACCTCCGCAACGCCTGGTCCGCCCAGAGCAAGCTCTTCATGGCCGGCGACACCAGCTACGAGGAAATGGTCGAGCGCTTGGATAAGGCGCTCCGCGATCCCAATTTCGGCATCAGGCGCGCCTGGGCGGTGCGCGCGACGAGGGAGCGCGACTACTCGCGGGCGGCCGACCGTTCGCTTTCCGTGGAGCGGATGTTCGCCGTGTTCGAGAATGACAAGGATGCCGCGGATCGAGAAAGGGCCCTGTTCCATACTTCGGTCGCTACCGACGAGGCGTTCAACATCCGCTCGCTCTGGGCCAAGGAAAACCCCGACGAGCCGTTCCCGGAATTTTAGATCACGCCCCCCGCCCGCTTCTTTGGATATGAAGATACGTCGCTCCGCCTTGGGATGCTCCCGTTCCTCCCATTTGAATTGCCTTCCGAAACCTTCGACCAAGCCTCGCCCTCTCCGGGCGAAACACTCTCAGAATCACGCTTTCGACCGGACCTGAAATTTTCCCGCCCCCGCCATGTCTTCAAGTAGCCAAACCAATGAAATCAAAGCGCTGGAGTCGCGTCGGAAACGCGCGAAACTCTTCCAGCGCGGCAAACTGTTCCTGACGCTTTACCTGCTCGTCCTGCCGACGACCCTATCGCTGCTGGTCTTCAGCTACTATCCGAAGATCGACGTTTTCATTAAATCCTTCTTCCGCTGGCAGCCTCCCACCGTCGAAGAGTTCATCGGTTTCGGCAACTTTATCGAGGCCTTCAGCGATCCGCAGTTCTGGGCCTCTTTCAAGCTGGTTGGGATTCTGCTGATTGCCAACCTGTTCAAGCTCTGGCCCGGGATTCTCGCCGCGATCGCCCTGCACCGGGTGAAGAGCGACCGCCTCCGCTACTTCATCCAAGTTTGCTTCGTGGTTCCCATGATCATTCCGGGAATGGTCATACTCCTGATTTGGAAGAACTTCTATGACCCGGATTTCGGTCTGGTGAACCGTTTCCTCAACGCGACCGGCGGCATGCGGCTTCTGGACTGGATGGATACGGCCATGCCGAAACTGGCCGGCCTGCTCCAGCCCGTCCAAGCCGCCGTGATCGATCCCGTCTTCGGCGGGGTCGGGGGGATAATCCTGCTCGGCACCTTCGTCTTCGCCTTCAGCCGCTGGAAGGACTTGGAGCGGTCGCGTTGGATCGACTACGGCACGCTCCTCGGGGGCGCCGCGCTTCTCCCGGCCTGCAACCTCCTTTTCCAACTCCAATCCCAACCGTCCGGGACCAAGGTCCTTATCTTCGCTCTGGCGGCCCTAGCCTGGATGGTCTTCACGGCAAGGCGGCTCGGCGATTCCTGGATCTCCTGGCCCTTTCTGGTGATGGGCGGCATCGGGGTGTTCTGGGGCGATGCCTGGCGCATTCCGGTGACGATGCTGGCGGCTATCGTGCTCTTCGAAGCGATCCGCTCCCGTTTCGATTTCTACCGTGCGAAGCCTTACCTGCTGTCGGCCTCGGTGATCCTCATCGCGATCGGGACCTTCTTCATCTTCTTCGCGAACATCTGGACCCATCCGATCGAACAGTTTGCCACCGGCACCCCCGCTTGGCTCGGAAATCAGGACCTGGTGATCCCGGCGATCCTTTTCTGGGGCTTCCCCTGGGTGGGCACGGTGGGAGTCCTGATCTACCTCTCCGGCTTGCAGAACATTTCCCAGGATGTCTACGAAGCCGCCAAGCTCGACGGGGTCAGCCCGCTCGGGATGATCTTCCGAATCGAGCTCCCGCTGATCATGACGCAGGTCCGGATCAACATGATTTTCATGACCATCGGAACCCTCTCGATGTATGAAATCTTCCTGATCCTTCTGGGGCCCGACGGCGGTCCCGGCGGGAAAGGCATGGTGCCCGGCCTCTACATGTTCACCGCCGCATTCGGCGAGGGGCGCTTCGGCTACGCCTGCGCCCTCGGCGTGGTTCTCTTCGTGATCATCCTGCTGCTCACGATCGTTTACCAAAAGTACGTGAAAGTCGAAAAGTAAGCCCGCCCTTCTCCTTTTCCATCCCTTTGCTCCACCATGACTGAAACACAAACCAGCAAGCTCGGCGAGATCATCAAACTCAGCTACCTCGCCTTCATCCTGGCCTTCGCCTTCTTCCCGCTCTACGTGATGGTCGTCGTCAGCTTCAAGACGAACGAGCAGTTCCTTGCGAATCCCTGGTTCTTCGACGCGATTGAAACTTGGCGCTGGTCGAACTGGGTCGGAGGCTGGGACACCGTCGGCGGCTACATCTTCAACTCCATCTTCGTCTCGTTTTCCGGCACCGCGATCACCCTCGTGATCGTCCTCATGTGCTCCTACGCGATCGCCCGCTACAACTTCCCGGGCAAGAACGTGATCTTCTACCTGGTGATGGCCACGATGTTCCTTCCGGGCACGGTCGCGGCGCTGGTCACGCTGTTCGACCTGCTTCGCCAGATGGGACTGGTCAACAACCTCTGGGCCCTCGTGCTCATGGCTTCGGTCGGCGGCCAAGTGGCGGGCGTTTTCATTTTGAGAAACTTCATCGAAGACATCCCGAAGGAGCTCTTCGAGTCCGCCCAGATCGACGGGGCGGGACACTTCCAGCAAATCTACAACATCGTGCTGCCGCTCTCGGCTTCGATCATTTCCGTCACCTGCATCATGGACTTCCTCGGCTCCTGGAACAATGTCATCCTGCCGTTGCTGCTGCTGCGGGACGACGAGCTGCTCACCATTCCCGTTGGTCTTTTCCGCCTCGACGGGGAATACGTCAAGCAATACGGCCAGCTCATGGCCGGCTTCGCCATCAGCTCGGTTCCCCTGCTGATCATCTTTCTCTTCTCGATGAAGTTCTTCGTCCGCGGCCTTTCGGCCGGCGCGGTGAAAGGCTGATCCCTGGAATCTTCAATCATACCCACGACAAATCATGGCCACCGTTACGCTCAGTCAACTCGACAAGACCTATAGCCCCGGCAAGAAAGACGCCTTCCGGGCCGTCAAGAACATCGATCTGGAAATCAAGGACAAGGAATTCATGGTCCTGGTCGGCCCCTCGGGCTGCGGGAAGTCCACGACCCTTCGGATGATCGCCGGGCTCGAGGATATCACTGGGGGCATTCTGAAGATCGGCGATAAAGTGATGAACGACGTCCAGCCGAAGGACCGCGGTATCGCCATGGTTTTCCAGAACTACGCGCTCTACCCGCACATGACCGTCTTCGACAACATGGCCTTTGGCCTGAAGCTTCAGCGCATGCCGCGCGGAGAGATCAAGGAACGCGTCGACAACGCGGCCGCCATCCTCGGCCTCGAATCCCTGCTCGACCGAAAGCCCAAGGCGCTCTCCGGCGGGCAACGCCAACGTGTCGCTGTCGGCCGCGCGATCGTCCGCAAGCCCGATGTTTTCCTCTTCGACGAGCCCCTCTCGAACCTTGACGCCAAAATGCGGGTGCAAATGCGGACCGAGATCTCGCGCCTCCACGCCCGCCTCGACGCGACTATGATCTATGTCACCCACGACCAGGTCGAGGCCATGACCATGGGCGACCGCATCTGCGTGATGAAGGACGGAAACATCATGCAGGTCGACGAACCGCTCGCCCTCTACAACAAACCTCAGAACATGTTCGTCGCCGGATTCATCGGCAGCCCGCCGATGAACTTTTTCCCCGGCACCTTCGAATCCGATGGCGAACTCGCCTACTTCGTCGAGGACAAAGGCGATGGCGACGCCCTCCCCTTCCGCATCTCCCTCAAGTCCCAGCAACGGGCCATGGCCAAAGCGCACGGCTCTAAGCCCGTCACGCTGGGAATTCGCCCGGAACACATCTCCGTAGCCGACAAAGAGTCCGAAAACAGCATCGCCGCAGTCATCGACGTGGCCGAGCCGATGGGCTCGGAAACCTACCTCTACCTGAACACCAAGAGCGGGCGCTTCTTCATCGCCCGGGTCGAGGCGGTCAATCCCTTCAAGCTCGGGCAGGAAGTCCATCTCGAGTTCGCCACGGACCACATCAGCCTCTTCGACTCGGAGACCGAACAGGTTCTCAAAGCAGGCTGAGTTCACGGCCGAACGGGATACGCGCGGACGGCATCCGGCCTCCGGTGGCAAGGCTCGACGATTTTCGAGGGATTGGGAAAAACGCGGTTGACTCAAAGCGAGTTGACCGAAGACTTCCTACTTTTCGTCGATCCGGCACCTAAAAGTCCTGCCGGAACGATCCAGACGGTGGTTGTAGCTCAGTTGGTTAGAGCACTGGTTTGTGGTACCAGGGGTCGCGGGTTCAAGTCCCGTCTACCACCCCACCTCTTTTTATTCGCGCACGGTCCTGACCCCAGCGCACCAATTCGGCCCGAGTCGCATCCGCCTCGGGCCTTTTTGACGGGGATGCCGAACATCGACGACCTGCTGCCCTCCCCCCCTCGCCGGAGCTTTGTAGGAGACCATGTGTCTTCACCGAAATTCTCCGGGCGCGAGGCGAAGCCGACGCGACTCCCGCCCGTCCCGAAACTCAACGACTGCTTCTACGAAAGCCGGCTCGCGGGCAAAATAGACGGCCCGGTAGCCGTCTCCATCCAATGAGAAGCGGTCGTAGCTGTGCCAGCTCAGGCCTTCGCGCCCTTCGCCAATCCGGTAACGAACCGACCGGACCTGCGACAGCTCCGCGTAGGATCCGGCCAAACGCAGGGTCCATTCATCGGGTCGGCCCCGAGGGGACTGATCCTCCCAGGTCTTTTCCTGAACCAGGGTCAGCGCGTCCCGCACCGGCTCGGTCAGGACCACGGGAACCGCCCGGCTGTCTTCTGGAAATTGCTTGAGCCGACGAACCGCTTCGACTCGGCCGGGGTAGCCGGTTAGAAAGCGGACGGCGTAATCGGGCGCACTGGGCATCGGTAAGTTCACCGCCTGGGCTTCCCCGCTGCCTTCAGGGACAAAACGGAAGCTCAGATCGTCGAGGGTTTCAGGCGTCTGCGGCCAGCGCACGGTCACCAGCCAGGTCGGTTTGCCCTCGACCGGTCCCCAGTAGCTGTGCTCCACGAACGGCCGGGCTTGCGGGTAGATCGGCTGGTCGCACCATTCCCCGAACTCGAGCTGTGAGCCGTCGTCGAGCGTGACGCCTACGACCGCTTGCAGCGGTTGCAGGTTCCGACGGTGGTGCGTGAAGCGCGTCGAACCCGGGCCGTAGGACTGCAAGGGTAGAAACACCTGCTCCGTGGTCAGCATCGGGGTCGGCGCGTTCCACCAGGCCCGGGCCTCCGTGATCCTTCGAATGGCCTCGGCCGGCCCGGCGAGGAACAGGTAATCCCCTTCCCGCTTTGGCTGCAGATCGTGCCATCGGCTGCTGAGGCAACCGGCGCGCATGGTCTGCCGATCCGTTGTTCCGTCTTTGTAACGCACGGTGACTTGAAAGCCCGTAGGACTGGCAATGGCGAAGCGGGCGGTCTGTCCGGCCGTCCCGGTCTGCTCCGGTGCCGCCGAGTCGATGGGAACGACCGTGAACGATTCGATACTGTCGAGGTAATCGGGCACGCCTTCCAAATCGAAGGCTGCTTCGAAGTGACTGTCGGGCGACTCGGCACCGAGAAAGCGTTCGAGCAGGCGGACCCGTCCGGCCGAGCGGATGACCTCATCGTAGGGACTGCCGGCTTCTTCGCCAATGGGAACCGCCAGCTCCTGCATGGACCCGTCCATGAAGTGCAATCGCAGCGTCGCCCTTCCGGGCTCCAGCGACGTGTCCGCCAAGCGCATCACATCGGCCCGCGGCACCACTTGCTCGCCCAGCACCGCATGGGTTTGCGCCAATCCACCGACCCGCCCTTCGGTGTCGAGGTAACGGCTCGGATAAATCGCTTCCAAGCGGCGGATGTTGCGAATCTGCTGGGAACCGCTCAGGTCGAGATGCCAACGGATGGCATCGTCCGCCGGTTCGTTCCGGAGCCGCGGCACCACGTGCTCGCTCACGGTTTGGCGGATCGTCAACAGATCCTCGAAGGCGTGCTCTTCGTCCGGCTCGTTGTTGCCGACCCATTGACGGAACCGAATGCTGACGGGCAGATCGCGTTGGCGGGTGACGATCGGCTGCTCGGGATAGCTGTGCCAGTCGCGCGTTTCCTCGTCGATACCGCGGTGTAATTCGATCTCCCGGATCCGGCCGTCACTGTCCTGCCACTGCACGACCGGCGGCAGGCCCGGTGAGGTCCAGCGCGTCAGGTCCCCGGTCAGCCGCACATCTACGGCCCAGTGGGGCTGCTCCTCGGAGTTGAGGCCAAGGTAGCGCGGTTCGCCGAGGACCATGAGACGGTAAGGATTCGTGAATTTGGCCGGCTCGGGGAGTTCGATCCATGCGGTCACGCGGTTCCTGCGGCTGCCTGTTTGCGGCAGGAAAAACATGGCCGTGACCGAAAACTCGCGTTTTGCATAGGTCTCGAAGCCGAACCGGTTCCAACGATCGTTCACAACATGCTGACGGTAATCCTGTGAGCCATCCAGTTCCCAGATCACCTCCTGCATCCTCGCTTCAGAGGACGGCATTTCCAGCCAAACACGCACGGCATAGCCCAAATCGGGGTCGCCGGTATCGCGGTACGACCAACGAATCCGTATTCCCTCCGCCATCGGTGCCTCGAAGACGGGTTTGTGTTCCAGTTCCGTCGTGCCGCCGTCGCTGAACCGAATCCGAGCCACAAAGGTGTCGCCGCGAGCCGAAAAGGCATAGACGACGGGATGGCCGGGCTGGTCGGCGTCGCCATTGGCGAGCGGAACAGTCTGCCCGTTTTCAAGAACGCGCCGGTAGACCACCTCCCGCACATCGGCGAGGTCGGTCAAATCGCCTGCGAGCCACAGACGGTATTCACCTCTGCCCAGGTGATCGGGCCAGTGCTCGCCAATCAACTGCAAGCGTCTTGCCTCGGTTGCTTGAGCGGGTGCCTGCGGTTGAAACTCGAGGCTCGTCCGGGTACCGTCGCGAAAATGAACCAGGCCCCGGCCGGGGCGTATCGGGCCCGCGTGGACCGACCAGGCCCGAAAGCCGCTGGCGAAGTCGGTCGCACTGAGGGCGAAATCCTCTTCGCCCGCCGGCAGGGTCCAGTCGACGCGCTCGATCCGTCGCAGCGTCTCGGATGCTCCCCGCAAACGCACGCTGTAGCGCGAGCGATGCCGTTGCCTGAGTTCGTCGTAACCCGCATAAGTCCAGTTGACCTGAGGGCTGATGCCTTCAAGGTCGTCCTGGCGTGTCAGGGGCATCGCTTCGTCGAGCAGGACCATCGCCAACATCAGAAAGGCATCGCTGCTCCGCGAAGGGTCGACGGAATCCATCACCTCGTAGCCGACCCAGCAGTAGCCGGCATTCCCCCAATTCTTTCCCCAGCTATTCCGCACCAGAAAGGCCCTCCGGTGATCGTTGAAACCGACCACGACCATGGCATGCAGCGCGTGCGGCTGGTCCGGCCTTCGCACGGCCATACCCTGCCGGTGGATTGCCGCGCTGTAGCTCTCGAACTTTCCGCCGAAAAACGGCGGTGTGATGCGCGCGCCGATGACGACCGGCAAGTCCCGCATCAGGGCCTCGCGAATTTCTCGGCCGTTGCCGAGCAAGGCGTGGCCGCGGTTTCGAAAATTGCCCGCCATCTCCAGGGCCTTGGGGTCGGGCTGGGAAAGATAGTCGTGGGGCGTGTAAGGCACCTGAGTCTTGGTGGCGGCCCCCACCTCGATCAGCAGTTGCGAAGCCGTCAAGGGGCTTGAGCCCTGGTCGCGACCGCCGTTGATTTGATTGTAAATGAAGCTGGGCGAAAACTCCCGGTCGGGTGCATCCGGCTTCCAGCCTTGGTCGACCGCCTCCAGATAGGACTTCACCGCCGATACCGCCCACGCGGTGCAGTCGTTGATCTTCTGCTCGCCCACCGGTGGAAAACGAAGCCGAAGGTCGACGATAGCGACCGAGTCCGCCATCGGTTCCGGCCTGAAGTTATCGGCCGTCCGCAGCTCGTCCCAAGTCGGAAAGGCACCGCCTGTCTGGGCAGGCGCCGTCGCCGCCGCCCAGAGCACCAAGGCGCCGAATGCCATCAAATTCAAAAACGTCTTTCGCATGACGGCATCCCGTGGCCATGGATCATTGGTAACGCAGCGCAGCACTCAGCCTTTCGTGCGGAAAATGCCGGGTGAAAAACGGCTTGGCAAGGGGGATTGAATGCTGCCTTGGCAGGGGTGATGGAGCTGTCTTTGGATTCAGGTGGATTCCGTTTGGTCATGGTGTCTACAGAACCACTTCCGCGATTGCGTCCTGCTTCTCCAAGCTTTTGAAGAATTGAGTGTGGATTCGGGTGATGATGGGATGTCCTTCGGTTTGAATCCGGTGCCGGTGAGCGCGCTGACGGCACCGCATCACCGAAATCCGCCATGCCGTGCAAAATGGTGCACGGGGCGGCTTCGCGTCAATGCTTTGCGTTTCATGTAAAGCTGTGCCTAGAGATGAAGCCGGGAAAAAATCCCCAAGGCACCCTGCGGGCGAGGAATGGACGCACTGCCAAAGCTTCGGATTTCCGAAGTCCACGCATGGTGAGTCCGGCCTCAGGCGAGAATCGCCGCGCGCTGCTGGTTCAGGCCGACCAACTGGGGCTCCCCCGCCAGGAAGCGCCGGCATTCCTCGACGGCGAGCGCGCCCATGCGGTGGCATTCGCGGCCCTGCGATCCGGCGATGTGCGGGGTCAGGAACACATTGGGCATTTCGCGGAGCGGGGAACCCGCGTAGTTCGACTCGTCCTGGATCAGGTCCAGCACCGCAAACAGGTCCGGGCGCTCGCGGAGGACCTCGATCATGGCGGGTTCGTCGACGATCGCGCCCCGCGAGGTGTTGATGAAGGTCGCGTCGGCTTTCATCGACCGCAGCAGGTCGCCCGTCACCAGGTTTTCGGTCTCCTTCAGCCAAGGGGCGTGCAGGCTGACGACGTCGCAGACCGGGAAGAGCTGCTCCAAGCTTTCGGCACGTTGGACCCCGAGTCTTTCAAATGCGGAGGCGTCGGCCAGGGGGTCGTAAGCGAGGACGTCGAGTTCCAGCGCGACCAGCTTTTCGCAGACGAGCCGTCCGATCGCCCCGAGTGAAATGATCCCGACCCGGCTCCCTTCGTAAACTCCGGCGATCTGAATCCTGCCCCTCGGGTCGACACCGGCCTTGAGGCCGCGGTCGAAGCGCCAGGCGCGCTTCAAAGCGAAGATGACCGAGGCCATCGTGTATTCGGCGACGGGCACGGCGTTCGCCTGATAGGCGGAGGTCAGGACGATCTCCCGCTCCCAGAAGGTCTCGGTCACGAAGGCCCGGACGCTGCCCGCTCCGTAGAAAAAGGCGCGCAGCCGTGGCAGGCGGTCGAGCAGCTCGCCGGTCAGTTCCGGCGCGCCCCAGCCCGAAAACACCAGTTCCACGTCGGCGTAGGCCACGGGCTCGGCGAGGATCGACTCGGCGCTATGCACCGTGCCATCGTTTTCGGTCATTTCGGAGACCCGCCGGCGGGCTTCCGCGTTGTAGATGCGCTCGAGGTTTTCGGGCGCGAGTAAAAAGATCGATCGGGGTTTTGCCGTCATAGTCGAGCGGTCCTCAAAGGTAGACGATGCGGGAGCATTGGTCGCAGAAATGCAGCTCTCCGCGGTTGTGGACGGACCGGGCCACTTCGTTCGAGACCCTCAAGTGGCAGCCGGTGCACTGCTGTCCTTCGAGGGGAACGACGTAGGGCGCCCGCTTCGTCATTTTACGGACCCGGTCGTATTCCGCGAGGACGGGCCCGTCGACCTCGGCGCGCGCTTTTTCAAGCGCCTCGCAGGCCCCTTCGAGGGAGGACCGCAGGGCCCTGCCCCGCTCCTCCGATTGCGCGAGCTGCGCCTTGCAGTCCTGGATGCGCTGCTCGATACCCGCTTTTTCCGCCTCGAAGCGCTTCTTCTCCTCGTCGATTTCGAGCATCAGCCCGATTTCTTTTTCCTCAATTTGCCCGATTTCCGCCTCGGTTTGTTCGATCTGGTGGCTGAGCGCCCGGTATTCGTCGTTTTTCTTGACCTCCAACTGCTGGTTGCGGAAGCGCGCGACCGCGGTCTCCCGCGACTTCACCTCGTTGTCCAGCTCGTGCCGCTCGACCTCTTTCGCTTTCAGCGAGCTGCGGGCGGCCTCGATATTGGCCTCCTCCTGCCGGACCCGCTCCTCGATCGCGCTTCGCTCCCGCGGAAGGCGCTCCAGTTCCTGCTCGATTTTCTGGACGGCCCTGTCGCGGTCCTGGACAATAAGGAGTTTTTCAATTTGCGGGTCGGGCATGATGGGATACTACTGGCCTTCACTCAAAACCCGCCCCCACAAGGAGCAACCTAAAAGACGACATGAGCGAGCTTTCCCTACAGGACCAGATCGACGAGGCCACTTTCGACTTCACCCTCGGCGAGGCCGATCTCGCGATCGAGAAGCTCGTCAAAATCACCGCCGCCCATCCGGACAGCTTCGATGGCTGGCACGCCCTTTCCGAAGTGCTCTTTTCCGAGCGGAGGCTGGACGAAGCCCTCGAAGCGGCCGAACGCGCGCATGCCCTTCGGCCCGACGACCTTCATCTCAACGTCAGCCTCTCGCGCATCTGGGTCGAGCGGGGCGACAAGGAAAAGGCCGAACACTACGGCGCCCAGGCCCGCATGTTAGGCTGGAAGGAGGAGCTCAAATCGCCCCCCGGAGCGGAGGATTAGGCGGGAGTGGCGGCGGCCGACTCGAAGGGACGCGGGCCTTCCCGCGCCCCGCCTCTGCATTGACAGCCGCCGCCCCCGACCCGATATACTCTGCCCGATATGGATGACACCACCTATACCCTCGACTTCGAGAAACCGCTCCGCGATCTCGAAAAGCAGCTGATCACCCTGCAGCAGGTCTCGCAAGAGTCCAAGATCGACGTGGAAAGCGAGATCAAGGCGATCGAAAAAAAGATCGAGAAGACGAAGTCGGACATCTACCTGAATCTCACCGCCTGGCAACGCGTCCAGCTGTCCCGTCATCCGAAGCGCCCCTACTCCCTCGACTACATCGCGCGCATTTTCACCGACTTCGAAGAGCTCCACGGCGACCGCCGCTACAAGGACGACGCCGCCATCGTAGGCGGGCCCGCCTTCCTCGACGGGCAAGCGGTCATGGTGATCGGCCAGCAGAAAGGCCGCAACACACGGGAGAACCTCAAGCGCAACTTCGGCTGCCCCCATCCCGAGGGCTACCGCAAGGCCATGCGGCTGATGGAAATGGCCGAAAAGTTCGGGATGCCGGTCATCACGCTGATCGATACGCCCGGCGCCTACCCCGGCATCGGCGCGGAAGAGCGGCACGTGGCGGAGGCGATCGCCGTCAACATCCGCGATATGAGCGCCTTGAAGGTCCCGATCGTCACGATCGTGATCGGCGAAGGCGGCTCCGGCGGGGCGTTGGGCATGGCGGTGGCGGACGAAGTTTTCATCATGGAGAACGGCTACTACTCGGTGATCTCGCCCGAAGGCTGCGCCGCCATCCTCTGGAAGGACCGCGCCGCCGCCCCCCAGGCGGCCGAGGCGCTGCGCTTCAGCCCCGAGCACCTGAAGGGCTTCGGCGTGGTCGACCGTATTCTCCCCGAGCCGATGGGTGGCGCCCACCGCAACCATGACGCCGCCGCCGAAACGCTGAAGCAGGCGATCGGCGAATCGCTCGAAAAGCTGGGGAAACTGCCCGTCGATAAGCTGCTTCAGGCCCGCTACGAGAAGTTCCGCAAGATCGGCGTGTTCGAGGAAAAAGCCCTTTCGAAGGCCGCCGTCAGCGAGGAGCCGTCCGATAAAGGGGAAGCCGCTACCAACTGACGCGAAGGCCGTCGTAAGCGAGCCGGATTTCCTCCGGCAGCTCGGCCTCCGTCGCCGCATGGTCCACCATGAAGGTCATGTGCGTGAGGTAGGACAGCGGGGCCCCCATTTCTTTCGCCACCTGGGTCGCCTCGGAAACGGTCATGTGCGAGGGGTGCGGCTTCGGACGGAGGCCGTCCAGCACGACCACGTCGGCGCCCTCGGCCAGCTTGCGCGCGGCCGCCGGCACTTCCTTGCAGTCCGTGTAATAGGCCAGCCGTTTGCCCGTTTCGGCTTCGGTGAAGACCAGGCCCAGCACCTGCATCGGCCCGTGCGGAAGATAGACCGACTCCACTTTTCCGCCCGGCAACTCGAGCACCTCCGGCATCTCCTCGAGCTTGAAGGCGGGGTAGCCCTTCGCGATCGGCTTGTCCATGATCGCATAGGGAAAAATCTCCCGCACACGCTCCAGCCCCGGCCGGCTGCCGTAAACGGGGATGGCCTCCCCTCCCCTCAGGTCGCAAAAGCGGCGCAGGTCGTCCATGCCGATCACGTGGTCGGCATGCGGATGGGTCAGGATAAAGCTGTCGATCCACTCGATCCGGTTGCGGATGCACTGCATCCGGAATTCCGGCGCGGCGTCCACCTGGATGCGGTGCCCGCCCATCTCCACGTGGATGGAGGTCCGGGTCCGCCAGTTGCGCGGATCGTCGAGATCGCATCCCCCCTCGGGCTGGGCGATCATGGGCACTCCCTGTGAGGTGCCGGTGCCTAGAAAAACCAGTTCCATTGCCGCGCTAGCGTGGTCGGGTTCGGCGGACTGGCAACCGAGGAAGCAGACCGCCACTCGTTTTTTCAGGGACCGTCGGCGGAGACCTCGGCCCCTGCTTCGAGATCGATGTAGACCAGCCGGTGGTCGCTCCCCCGCATCGCCGCGGCATCGCCGTGGACGGTGCCGGCGCCGTCCCGGACCAAGGGCAGCAACGACTCCGAGAGCACGAATCCGTCGACCGTCGAGTAGCTGCTCTGCTTTTCGTAAAAGTGGGTCCAGAACAGACCCGAGGCATCGGCGGCGGGGACCCGTTGACCGATCGTCAGATCGCCCCGCTGCTGGAAGCGCCGGAGCGCCGCGCTTCGCGGGTGGTCGTTGAAGTCGCCGACCACCAGGAAGCGCGCGGCCGGGTCCAGGTCCAAGGTCCGCTCGACCACCCGGTTGCGGCAGGCCTCGGCCTCGCGGGTCCGGCGCATGGCGGATTCGGGGTCCTTCGGCTCGTCCGTCCAGCGGCTCTTCAAATGGACGGCGAAGAGCTGGAAGCGCTCCCCGTCCGGGCCTTCGAAGCTCATCTCGAGCAGTCCCCGTTTGACCAATTCCCTCCGGTCGAAGTACTTGAAGTCCAGGTCGCCGTGCTTGACCACCTCCTGGGGCGGGAGGAGCGAGAGAACCGCCACCCGCCGCTCCTCGTCCGCGCCCTGCATGAGCACGGCGTAGGGATAGTGCAGGCCGAGGCGGGCGAGGTCCTCGCGCAGTTCTTCGAGGAAAGGCAGCCCGCCCATCTCCTGAAGCACCAGGATGTCCGGGCGCACCGCCAGAATGGACTCGCGCACGGCCGCCTTTTCGAGCTCCGGTTTCGGGTAGGCGGGCCGCCAGCGTCCTTCGACCAAGCGGTCGGTCACGAGGTAGTTCTTCACGTTGTAGCTGGCGATGCGAATCGTCTCCGCCGCAAGCACCGAGGCGAGCGAAAGGAAAATCAGGAACAGCGCTGGGATTTTCATATCTTGGAAAAAGCTAGCGTTCGAACAAGGCCGACTCCCGCTCGAGCAGCGTCGGGTGCGAATAGTAAAACCCGCTGTAAACGGGATGCGGCGTGAGGTTGCTCAGGTTTTCCCGGTGCAACTTGCGGAGCGCGTTCGATAGCGGCTCGGGGCGGCCGAGGGCTTCCCGCGCGAAGGCGTCCGCCTCGTACTCGTGCTTGCGCGACCAGAGCGCGCCGAGGGGCGAAAGCCAGAAGGTGACCAGCCCGCCGAGCAGCAGGAAAAGCAGGAAGACGGGCACGATCCGCGCCGACGCTTCGGCGCTGAAATGGAAGGCCTCCGGAAACCAAGCGGCCTGCGCCAGCCAGCCCAGCAGGGCGAACATCGCGAAGGTGGTGACCGCGGAGACCGCGATGCGCTTGGGGATGTGCCCGAGCTTGTAATGGCCGATCTCGTGGGCCAGCACGGCTTCGAGTTCGTCCGGCTCCATCTGCTCGATCAGGGTGTCGAAGAGCACGATCCTCCGGAAGCGCCCGAAGCCCGCGAAAAAGGCGTTCGAGTGGGCCGAGCGCTTGCTGCCGTCCATCACCAGGATGGTCTTCGCCTGAAAGCCGGTGCGCTCGGCCAGCGCGAAGAGGCGGTCCTTCAGCTCGCCCTCCTCCATCGGTTCCAGTTTGTTGAACAGAGGCATGATGAACATCGGATAGACGACCACCATGACGAGTTGGAACAGGAAGAAGACCGTAAAGCCCCAGAGCCACCAGAGCGCTCCCGCCGATTCCACCAGGAAGATCAGCAAGGCGAGCAGCGGCAGGCCGATCGCCAGGCCGAGCAAGGCGCCCTTCAGCTTGTCCGTGATCCAGAGCTTCAGGCTGCTCTTGTTGAAGCCGAAGCGCTCCTCCAGCTTGAAGGTGCTCCACCAGTCGAAGGGGAGACCGGGCAGGCCCAGCAGCAGGGCGGTCAGAAACAGGACCAAGGCCTGGCCCCAGACTCCCGTGCCGAAGGCGGCGGTCAGCGTTTCGTAGATGCCGGCGAGCAGCCCCGTCAACAGGAAGAGGGCGAGCACGAGCGCATCATAGGCCTCGTTGACCATCCCGAAGCGGGTCTTGGCCTCCGTGTAGCGGATCGACTTGGCGTAGGTCCCCGCGTCGATGAAATCCGCGAAGGCCTCCGGCACCTTCGTCGACTGGCCCCGCACATGCCGCAGATTGATCCAATCGAGCAAGAGGCCCGCCAGGAGCTTCAGCGCCAGCAGCGCGACGAAAATCCACAGGATCGCGTTCATGCGGGCAGCTCTTCGAACTCGGCGATCGCGGTCACTTTCAGCTCGCCGTCGGTCCGGCGGGCCAGCCCGGCCAGCACTTTGCCCGGCCCGCATTCGTAGAAGTCCTTCAGTCCGTTTTCGGCGGCCGCATTGCGCAGGCAGTCCTCGAAGCGGACGGCGGAAACCACCTGCTTGACCAGGTTTTCCTTGATCGCCAGGGGATCGCTCGCCCGGCCGCCGGTCACGTTCGTGTAGACCGCGATCCGGGGCGCACGGAACTCGAAGTCGGCGATGAATTCCGCAAAGGCGTCCCGCGCCGAGTTCATCAGACGGCTGTGGTAGGCCCCGGCCACGTTGAGCGGTTTGACCAGCTTGAACCCCCTCCCCTTGGAGGCGTCCACCGCCGCAAGCACCTTCGACTCCTCCCCGGAGACCACGATCTGGCCGGGGCAGTTCAGGTTGGCGATCTCGATGTCGAACTCCTCGCAGAGCCGCTCGACGGCTTCCGGCTCGCCGCCGATCACGCTCGCCATGCCGCCTTTGGTCACATCACAGGCCTGCTGCATCAGCCGCCCGCGCTCGGCCACCAGCCGCAGGCCGGTCGCGAAGTCGTAAACGCCCGCCGCCGCCAGCGCGGTCAACTCGCCGAGGCTCAGGCCGCAAGCCGCCTTCAGGCCCTCCAGCTTACCCCGCTCCTGCAAAATCCGGAAGATCGCGTAGCCGTGCACGTAGAGCGCCGGCTGGCAAACCTTCGTCTCCGTCAACAGCACCTCCGGACCGTCGAAGCAGCGCGCCCGGAGGTCCCAACCGAGCACCTCGTCGGCCTCGTCGAAAACCGCCCTGGCGGCCTCCGAGTTTTCGTAAAGCGATCGGCCCATGCCGACGCTCTGCGCCCCTTGTCCGGAAAATAAAAGTCCTACTGCCATGATGGATACGGTTGTCTTGGTAAAAACCTTCTACCTTGCTTCCCGACTTTTGGAGATCAACTAGAAATCCTTCGCGCGGCTCCGAGAGCGAAAGCGGATGCGGGGTCAGCGGGCGCGCCGCAAAAAAAAAAGCCCCCGGCGGCGGCCGGGGGCTTTGGAATGGGAATAGAGGATCGGACGCGGACTACTTGGTCGCCTCGTCGAGGAGGTCTCCCAAGTTGGTCAGGTCTTCGTCGCCGGTCACGTTTTCGAAGGCCTGGCGCTCCTTGGCGAGTTCGTCCTCGCTGTAGTTGGCGGCCTTGATGGAGAGTCCGATGCGGCGCTCGTCCTTGTCGATCTTGATCACGCGGGCCTTGACCTCGTCGCCTTCGTTGAGGACGTCCTTGATCTTCTCCACGCGGTCCTCGCTGATCTGCGAGATGTGGACCAATCCGTCGATGTCGTTCTCCAACTCGACGAAGGCGCCGTAGCTGGTGATCTTCGAGATCTTCCCGGTGACCATGTCGCCGATCTTGAAGTGCGTCTCGATCGCGTCCCAAGGATCCTCGGAGAGCTGCTTCATGCCCAGCGAGATGCGCTGCGCGTCGGCGTCCACGTCGAGCACGATGGCGTCGACCTCGTCGCCCTTCTTGACCACCTCGCTCGGGTGGTTGACCTTGCGGGTCCAGGACATGTCGGAGACGTGCACCATACCGTCGATGCCTTCTTCGAGTTCGACGAAGGCCCCGTAGGTCGTGAGGTTGCGGACCTGGCCGCGGACACGGGCGCCGACCGGGTAATTGTGGCGGGCCATTTCCCAAGGGTTGGTCTCGAGTTGGCGGGTGCCGAGGGAGATCTTTTGCTCCTCCTTCTGGATGCCGAGAACCACCGCGTCGATTTCGTCGCCGATCTTGAGCACTTCGCTCGGCTTGGAGATGCGCTTGGTCCAGGACAGTTCGGTCACGTGCACGAGACCCTCCACGCCCTCCTCGATCTCGACGAAGGCGCCGTAAGGCACGAGGTTGACGACCTTGCCGGAAACCGTGCTGCCGATCGGGTACTTCTCCTCGATACGCTCCCAGGGATTGTCCTGGAGCTGCTTCAGGCCGAGGGAGACGCGCTCGCGGTCGCGATCGATCTCGATGACCATGACCTCGATTTCCTCGCCCTGCTTGACCATCTCGCTGGGGTGCTGGATGCGGCCCCAGGACATGTCGGTGATGTGGAGCAGGCCGTCCAGACCGTCGAGGTCGACGAAGGCGCCGTAGTCGGTGATGTTCTTGACCTGGCCGCGGCGGGTGTCGCCCGGCTTGACTTCCTCAAGCAGCTTGCGGCGCTTCTCCATCCGCTGTTCTTCGATCAGTTCGCGGCGGGAAACCACGATGTTCTTCCGCTCGGGATTGATCTTGATGACCTTGAAGTCGTAGGTCTGGCCCACGTACTGGTCCAAATTCTTGGGGGGCTGGATGTCGATCTGGGACGCCGGCATGAAGGAATCGACCCCGATGCTGACGATCAGGCCGCCTTTGACCTTCGAGCGGACCCGGCCTTGGACGACCGAGCCTTCTTCGCAGTTTTCGACGATCTTTTCCCAATTCTTCTTCTGCTCGGCCTTGTCGAAGGAAATCACGGGATTGCCTTCGCGGTCTTCGAGCTTTTCGAGAAAGACTTCGATATCGGAACCGACCTGCAGTTCGCTGACGTCGACGAACTCGCTGGCGTGGACGATTCCTTCGGATTTGCCGCCGATGTCGACGACGACTTCGGTGGAACGGATCTCGATGATGGTGCCCTTGATGATGGACCCTTCTTCGAGCGAATCTACGGTGCTGTCTTTTAACAGCTCTTCCATTAACTGGCTCATATATGACTGTGGCCGCGCACGGGGCGCGGCGTGGTTGGTGGTTTTGGTTTTTCGGATTTCATCCCGCTCGGCGGGACCGCCGGTCCCGACCGGCGCAAAGGAACGCGGGAAAGTAGGCCTGCCGCGGCCCGCTGCAAGGCTAAAATCGGGGCCTCAGTCCTCGAAGTAGCCCTGGAAGAGATTTTCCACCTCTTCCAGCATTTCCTCGGAAATCGAGAAATCGACCATCTGGGCGAAGCAGTCGAGGCTGGTCAAAGCGTTCATCGTCGCCTCGCTGATGCTTTCCGTGCGGAAACGACGGGCGAAATCCTGGTTCAGGCGGTTCACGTCCTGGTAGATCCGCCGGAGGGAATCGAAGTCCATATCCGCTTTGAGCCCCCTTTTCCGCCGAAAGTACTGCGCCAGGGCATACATCGAGAGCGCCCGGTAGACCGTCTCTTCGGTGTCCGCAAAGGGCAGGTGGAAGCGCGCCATCGGCCGGAGCTTGTCCATCACCGGGCAACCGCTGGTCACCATGTAGAGCCCGATAATCGAGCTGATGGCCGGAAAGAGCGCGCTGCGCCCCCGTCGGGTCACTCGCTGCCGGGTGTCGACCGTCACCACCGCCTCCTCGACCGACTGGGAGTCTTGGAAGAACTCCACCACGTCGATCAAGCTGACCGCGACCGGACAATAAGGGTGGTTTTCGGGCTTCAGGGGGCAGTGGCCGCATTGCTTGAACTTCAATCGAGTCCACTCCGGATAGCTCGCCCGCGGGGCCTGCACGAGGGAACAGTCCTCCCGCCGCAGCCTCACCTCAAAGGTCTTTTGCTCGCCGTCGGGAAAAAGAAAGTGGTAGCTGAGGGTAAAGTCCGATTCGTGTTCTCTCATGCGTCGATCCGACTTCGTAGGATCGGCAACAGAGGATTGCTGTCAATCAACGAGACCCAAGTCCCCTTCCCGTGAAAGCTTCCCGCCGCATCATCCACATCGACATGGACTGCTTTTACGCGGCGGTCGAGATGCGCGAGCGCCCGGAGCTGCGGGACAAGCCGATCGCCGTGGGAGGCTCCTCGGGGCGCGGCGTCCTGACCACCTGCAACTACCCCGCCCGGGAATACGGCATCCGCTCCGCCATGCCCGTCTTCCAAGCCCGCCGCCTCTGCCCCGGCCTGATCATCCTGCCGGTTCGCTTCGACCTGTACCGCGCGGTTTCCCGCCAGGTGCGCGAGGTCTTCTTTTCTTACACCGACCTCGTCGAGCCGCTCTCGCTCGACGAGGCCTACCTCGATGTCAGCCACCTCCGTCGGCGCGGCGCCGAAATCGCCGAGGACATCCGGCGCGACATCCGGGAGGCCACCGGCCTGACCGCCTCGGCCGGGATCGCCCCGAACAAGTTGGTCGCCAAAATCGCCAGCGACTGGAACAAGCCCGACGGCCAGCTCGTCGTGCCCCCGTCCCGCGTGGAGGCCTTCATGCGGGACCTGCCGGTGCGGCGGATCTGGGGCATCGGCCCGAAAAGCGCCGAGCGCATGGGGGAAATGGGCATCCGGACCTGCGCGGATCTCCAAGCGCTCGACCGCGCCGAGCTGGCCCGGCGCTTCGGCAGCTTCGGCCTCGAGCTCTTCCAGCTCTGCCGGGGGATCGACGACCGCCCGGTCCAGCCGAACCGCGTTCGCAAGAGCCTGAGCAACGAGCGCACCTTCAGCCGTGACCTCGAGGAACTGGAGGACTGCCACCGCGCCCTCGAGCGCCAGCACCACGAGTTGATGGACGAGCTGCGCGGAAAGGCCGGAGAACGCCGGATCCACAAGATTTTCGTGAAACTCAAGTTCGCCGATTTCCAACGCACCACCGCGGAGATGCCCGCCAGCCAGCCGGAGCTCAAAAAGTTCCGTCTGCTGCTCGAGGACGCCTGGGGCCGCAGCGGGCAGCCCGTCCGCCTGCTCGGACTGGGCGTCCGCTTCGCCGAAAGCCACCAGCGGGCCGAGCAACTGGAGCTGGCCTTGGCGACGGAGCGCCGCTGATCCCGGGAACGCACCCCGCTTCCCCGAGCCCGGGCCCGGCGCCCTTTCCAATACCGCGGAAATCCCGACGAAGGTGGTAAGGCGCCAGCCGCCGCTTGCACGAAACCCGTCAACACGAGACCCGCAATCGCGAAATCCGTACACAAAATGGCGCGGTCCCTACCCCTAAGGACCGCGCCAACCATTGTCTACTTTATTCTGTTACCCCAAACTCCCTTGCGGGAGAAACTGAATATATTTGGAAGAGAAAACTAAACGCACCGGTTCGCAAGAGCAAAATCCGGTTTTTTTGAATCTCTTACGATGCTTATGTTGTTCATTAGTAAAACTAATCAAAGAACTCTTGAAACAAAGTGGCGCGAGGCCTACCCCTAAACCTCGCGCCACACTGTTTTCTGCTTTGTCTTATTACCCCAACTCCCATACACGGGAGAAATCCTGAATAACACTTCTACAACAGTTCCCATGCCAAGTTCCCGCGCTGGAAGGAAATTTCCCACCGCCTGATCGATTTTGCCCATCATGAAGTTTTCCCGCAGCGTTGAGGACCTGATCGCCGACTTCCGGGGACTGCCGCGGGACGAGTTGGCGGCGGCCAAGCGCAGGCCGCCCGTCGCGCTTGAAAACCTGCTCGTCGTGATCGAGGAGCAGTACAAACTGGAGCAGCCGAGCCCGGAACGCAGCCTCGTTGAAAACTGGGGCGCCGTCTTCGGGCCGAGCCTGGCCGGCCGCTGCAACCCGGTCCGGATCAAGGGGGACACTTTGGTCGTCTCGGTCACCAACCCCACCCTGCGCTCGGAGCTGAAGTTCCAGTCCCGCACCATCCTGCGCCGGATCCAGCAGCTCGAGCACTGCGACCATATCAAGGCAATCGTCACCCGCGCCTAGCGGGCGGCCGGGCGGCCGGGGACCTTGCGGCGGGACCGGATTCCGGCTCAACGCATCCGCGGCTTCTTGATGCTTGGCTTGACGGCGGGCTTGAACGGCCGGTCGAAGGCGTCCTTGAAGTCGTAGCCCCCGGCGAAGTCCTCGGGAGAGTCCCGGTCGGTCTTTCCGAGCACCTGGCACTCCACGAGGTTGAAGACGATGTTCCCGAAATCGCGGCATTCCTTCACGCCCCAGTATTCGAGCACCGAGCGCGCCATCGGACCGTACTGCTTGATCGCGAAGAGCCGGATGCCCTCCAGCAACTGCTGCCCGCTCAAATGATTCGTCTGGTCGAGCTCGCCGCGTTTGTGGAGTTCCTTCAAACTGAAGTCCAGCGCCTGGCGCAGGAAGTAGTACACGCCGCGCGCATAGCGCGGATCGTCTTTCCGGATCGCCCGGATCACTTCGTTGAAATCTCGGTTCGGGTCGTTCACGATTTCAAGCAAATACGGAACCCTGCGCCCGTCAACCGGCGAGACCCGGCCCGAAGCAGGGAGCCTACCGGGCCTCCTCCGGATCTTGGGCGAGGGGCTTGAGACTGGGAAAGAGGATGGTGTCGCGTATGCTTTCGGCCCCGGTCAGGAGGATGACCAGACGGTCGACGCCGAGCCCCATCCCGCCGGCCGGGGGCATCCCGTGCTCCAGCGCGGTGATGAAGTCATGGTCCATCTTCTGACGCTCCTCGCCCACCTGCGCCTCGAACATCTTCCGTTGGATGATCGGGTCGTTTTGCTCGGAATAGGCGGGTGCGATTTCCTGCCCGTTGATGCAGAGCTCGAACACGTCGATCGTCGTCGGATTGTCTTCGGTGATCTTCGCGAGGGGGCAAAGCTCCTTCGGAATATGCGTCACGAAGGTGGGTTGGATCAGCGTCGGCTCGATCAGCTTCTCGAACAGGTCGTTGCTGATCTCGTAGTCCTCCAGCCCGCCGTCCACTTCGATGCCGAGCGCCCGGGCCTTCTCCAGCTTGGTCGCCCGCCCGAGGGAGAACCAATCGGCCTCTCCGGTCGCTTCGACGATCAGATCCTGGTACTTGGCTTCGCGCCATTCGCCGCCGAGTTGGATGCGGGTGCCGTCGGGCCGCTCGATCTCGAGGGAGCCGATCACGGTCTCGGCGAGGTGCTGGATGAGGCCTTTGGTCAGCTCCATCATCCCCCGGAAGTCCGTATAAGCCTGGTAGAGTTCGAGCATCGTGAACTCGGGATTGTGCCGCCGGGAAAGCCCCTCGTTCCGGAACACGCGGCCGATTTCAAAAACCCGGTCCTCGCCCGCCACGAGCATGCGCTTTAGGTACAGCTCCAGCGCGATGCGCATGTAAAAATCGCAGTCCAGCGCGTTGAAGTGCGTGATAAAGGGCCGCGCCGCCGCACCGCCGGCCACGCCCTGCAGCACCGGCGTCTCCACCTCGGTGAAGCCGCGGCCCCAGAGGTACTTGCGCATCTCCTCCACGATCTTGGCCCGCTGCTTGAAGCGCTGCCGCGACTCCTGGTTGACGATCAGGTCGAGGTAGCGCTGGCGGTAGATTTTGTCGTCGTCCGTCAGGCCGGCCCACTTCTCGGGCAGCGGGCGCAGGGACTTCGAAACGAGGGTGTAGGATTCGGCCCGGACGGTGATCTCGCCGGTCTTCGTCTTGAACACGCGCCCCTCGACGCCGATAATGTCACCGAGATCGAGCTTCTTGAACCACTCGTTGTATTCGCCCTCCGGCAACGCGTCGCGCGTCACGTACGCTTGGATCTGCCCGTCGCGGTCTTGGAGCTTGATGAAGCTCGCCTTCCCCATCACCCGGAACACGACGATGCGGCCGGCCACGGCCACCCGCTCCTGTTCCTCGTCCGCGACACCTTCGCGGAAGGCGGCGATCGCCTCGGTCGAGCTGTGCGTCTGCGCGCAGTTGGCGGCGAAGGGGTTGCGTCCCTCCCGCTGGAGATTCTCCAGCTTCTGCAAACGAACCGCGTAGAGGTCGTGCGTGTTGTCCTGCTTGGCTTGGTCTGTCATGATCGAAGCGGAGCAAAATGCGTCCGCCCCGCCGAATGGCAAACGCAAAACCCCCGCCGCCCGGAGACGCCCCGCGGCCGGACCGTTGTTGCGTCCGGCAGCGGCGGACGGGGGCCCGGGACCCCCGCCCGCCCTCGCCAAGACGTCGCCTGCCGCGCCTGGACCATCCAGCGCGCGCGTCCCTTTCCGCCCTGGGGCACTCGCCGCCCGGCCACGGGTTCCGCCACCTCGGAGGCCGGCTTGAATTCCAAGGCTGTCTCGGCACCGTCACCCGACCCAAAATCAGACCCCGACCCTTCCATCTGGCCGACAACTTGCAAGGAGGCGCTTCCGGAAAATCAAAGGAAGGCTTTACCTGCGGGCGGATCTCACTCTATTTCAACCGTTGGGGGACCTCCCCCGCCCACCTTATGCAAGCCATCGACCTCGACGCCCACTGGATGGAAATCCGCCGCCTCGCCAAAGCGATCGTCGTTCGCGAGCCGGCGCTCGCCACCCTGCTGAACGAAACGGTGCTCGAACGCGCGAACTTCGCCGAAAGCCTGACCTACCGGATCGCCCGGAAGCTGGAGAACCACTCCGCCTCGGTCGATGTCCTGCACGAGACCTTCATGTTGGCCTTCCTCCACGAGCCCGCCATCCTCCAGCACGTGGCCTGCGACATGATCGCGGTCAACGAGCGCGACCCGGCCTGTCCGGACGTGCTGACCCCCTTGCTCTACTTCAAAGGCTTTCAGGCCCTCGTCTGCTACCGCGTCGCCCACCACCTCTGGAACGACGGCCGCACCGAGTTCGCCCTCTACCTGCAGAGCCTGATCTCCGAGACCTTCGCGGTCGACATCCATCCCGCCGCCCGTATCGGCTGCGGCATCCTGCTCGACCACGCCACCAGCTTCGTGGCGGGGGAAACCGCCGTGATCGAGAGCAACGTCTCCATCCTCCACGAGGTCACCCTCGGCGGAACCGGCAAAGAGCGTGGCGACCGCCATCCGAAGGTCCGTTCCGGCGTCCTCCTCGGGGCCGGGGCCAAAATCCTCGGCAATGTCGAGATCGGCGAAGGCGCCAAGGTCGGAGCCGGCAGCGTCGTCCTCAAGGACGTCCCCCCGCACACCAGCGTGGCCGGGGTGCCGGCCGTCGTGATCGGCAAGACCAAAGACGTTTCCCCGGCACTCGGCATGTGCCAGATGCTCGATGAATAGTCCCTTCTTTCTCGCCGTCGCCGACAGCAATCACGCCCTCTGGGCCCTCTGCTTCGCCGTCGGCGCGGGCTGCATCCTGACCGTGCTCTCGCGCCGGCTGCACCTGCCCACCATCGTCCTGCTCCTCCTCGGCGGCTTCGCCCTCGGTCCGGAAGGCCTGCACGTTTTCGAACCCGATGCCCTCGGCGATTACCTGCCGATGATCGTGTCCCTCGCAGTCGGGCTGATTCTTTTCGAGGGCGGACTCACCCTCGACCTGAAAGACTTCACGCAAACCTCCACCGTCATCCGCCGCCTGCTCACGGTCGGGGTCCTGATCACCTGGTTCGGCTGCGCCCTCGCCGTTTATTTCGTCTTCGACACCTCGCCTTCCTTCGCCCTTCTCATGGGCAGCCTCGTGATCGTCACCGGACCGACCGTGATCGTTCCCCTCCTCAGGAAGATCCGGGTCCAGCAAAAGCTCGGCAGCATCCTGCACTGGGAGGGCGTGCTGATCGACTCGATCGGCGTCTTCATCGCCATCCTCTGCTTCGAGTGGGTGGTCGAGGGCGGCGGCGCGGTCGCCCTGCCCAACTTCCTCATCCGTGTGGTCAGCGGAGCCGCCATCGGCGTGGCCGGGGGCTACCTGATTTTCTGGTTCATGGCCAAGCGCATCGTGCCGGACAACCTCCTCAACGCCTTCGCCCTGGCCAGCGCCGTCTTGATCTTCGGCGCGACCGAACTGATCAAACCGGAGGCCGGACTCCTCTCCGTCACCATCGCGGGCCTCATCGTCGGCATCAAGAAGCCCCGCCGCCTGCGCGAGATCAAGGCCTTCAAGGCCGAGATCGTCGACCTGCTCATCGGCATGCTCTTCCTGCTGCTCGTCGCGCGTCTCGAATTCGCGCAGTTCCGCGCCTTTTTCGAGGCCGGCGGCGGCTGGGTCCTCCTCGCCGTCATCCTGCTCGTCCGTCCCCTCAGCATCGCCGCCTCCGCTTGGGGCACGCCCCTGAACCTGCGCGAAAAGGCCCTCCTCAGCTGGGTCGCTCCGCGCGGCGTCGTGGCCGCCTCGATGGCCTCCCTCTTCGCCCTCACCCTGGCCGGCAAAGACAAGCCGATCGGCGATCCCGCCCTCCTCGAATCCTTCGTCTACTCCGTCATCTGCGCCACCGTGCTGATCCAAGGCCTCTCCGCCGGATTCGTGGCCAAGCTCCTCCGCCTCCAGCGCCCCGCCCCGAACGACTGGATCGTCATCGGCGCCCATCACTTCGGCCGCGAACTGGCCAAGACCCTCGCGATCAAGGACGAGCAGGCCGTCATCCTCCTCGAGACCAACTCCCGCAACATCGCCCTCGCCCGCGAGGACGGATTGGCCGCCCTCAACCGCGACGGCATGGAGGCCGAAAAGCTCTACGAGGAGGAGCAAATGCTTTTCGGCGCCGGCCATGTCCTCGCCCTGACCGACAACGTCGAACTCAACGAGCTCCTCATGCAGCGCTGGGCCGAGGAGCTCGACAACGAGAACGTCTTCGGCTGGATCCCGCGGGACAGCGCCGCCAACTCCGACCAACTCACCGGGGAAGCGGTTTTCGGCGATCTCTCACGGCCCGCCGTCATCGGCACCGAGCTGATGCAGGGTGAAAGCGGCTTCGAGTCGGTCGTCTGGGAGGAGGGCATGGCCCTGCCCTCCGGCGACTGGCACCCCCTCTTCATCCGCCGCGGCCGCCTGTTGAAGCCCGTTCCAGACGACGCCGCGCTGACCGAAATGGTCAGGGAAAAAGACGAGGTCATCTGCCTCCGACGCTCCGAGGGCTACCTCCTGCGCGCCCTCCAAACGGGCGGCTTCCTCGACGTCGAATGCGACAGCTTGGAAGCCCTTTACGCCCGTCTGGCCGAGGCCGCCTCCGGCGACGACCGCAAGCTCTCGGAGGAGGAGATCCTCGACTCCCTCGGCGCTCAGGAAAAAGTATTCCCCGCCTACCTCGGGCACGGCATCGCCATCCCCCATATCCACAGCGACCGGATCAAAAGCCGGATCTGCTACGCCGTCCGCCTCGCCGAGCAGCTCGATATCCCCGGCCAGAAGGAAGCGGTCCGCTTCGTCTTCTTCCTCATCAGCCCGGCCGGAGACAGCGAGGGCCACCTCACCACCTTGGCCGAAATCGCCCGCGTCACCCGCAGCGACCGCCGTCGCGAACAGATCGTCGACGCCCGCGATATCGATGCCGTGATCGCCGCCGTGAGCGGCTGAGGGCCGCCGCGAAAAGCATTGACCCAAACCTGCGGTCCGCTACGATTCTCTTGTCGCGGAAGCGTGCGGAAAAACGGTTTGCCCGCAGGGCTTCGGGCGACCACCCCAACCCCCGACCCCCATGTTCCACCACAGGAAAACCGACATCGCGATTATTGGTGCGGGCCCCTGCGGACTCGTCGCCGCCAATGTCCTCGCCCAAGCCGGTGCGGACTTTGTCCTCCTCGACCAAAAGGCCCGGCCCAGCGCCCATAGTTACGGCCTCGCCCTCCATCCGGATACCCTCGACCTGCTCGCCGGACTCGGCCTCGCCGACCCCGTCCTCGAACGCGCGCTGATCGTCCGACGCGCCGCCGTCTTCGACGAACGGCACGCCCAGCGCGCGGTCGTCGACTACGGCCAACTCGACGCCAAGCACCCCTACCTTGCGATCATCGGGCAGAACCTCCTCGAAGAGATACTCCTGGACGGTCTCCGCCAAAAGGGCCGCCACCCGCTCTGGCACCATCGGCTGCGCTACCTCGAACCGGAGGACGACCGGGCCGCCCGCTTCACGGTCGACCGTTTGGTCGAGGGCATGAGCGGCTACGCGGTCGCCCACATCGACCTCGAAATCGACAAGGTGCTCGACTACGAGGCCGCCTTCGTCATTGCGACCGATGGCTTCAACTCGGGCTGCCGCCGCTCCGCCGGAATCGCCTTGGAGCCGGTGGGGCCCGGCCTCGACTACGCCGTCTTCGAGTTCGAGACCAACGTCCGCCTGCCGGGGGAAATGAGGCTCATCGTCGATGGGCGTCATACCCACGTCTTCTGGCCCCTGCCGGACGGCCGCTGCCGCTTCTCCTTTCAGATGGGCGAGCACTTCGCCGATCCCGACTCCCTCGTCAAAGACCAGCACTTGATCGACATCGAGGCCGCCAACGCGCCGGAACTGCGCCACCATGTCCTTGAAGACCTCCTCGAACACCACGCCCCCTGGTTCATCGGAGAATCCAAACGGCTCCGCTGGCGGGCCAAGGTCCGCTTCGAGCCGCGCTTGGCGGAGCGTTTCACCCGGGGTCGCCTGGCCTTGGCCGGCGACTCCGCCCATATCGTCCCGCCGGCCGGCGTGCTCGGGATGAACGTCGGCATGTGCGAGGCCGCCGAGCTCGCACGTCGGCTCGCCTCCGCAACGGACGATCCAGCGCGCCGCGCCGAGCTGGAGGCCTACGACCGGGGCCGCCGGACCAGCTGGACCGGCCTGCTCGACCGCGCCGGGTCCATCCGCCCCGCCGATGCGGAGGCCGATTGGCTGCTCGAACACCGGGAGAACCTGATTGGAAGCCTTCCGATCTCGCCGGCCCACCTGGAAGCCATCCTCGCCCAACTTCACCTGACCCAAGCCGCCTGATCCCGGGGGAAACGAACATCCAACGCGGAGCGTTGAAAGTCGAGGCCGGGGACCCGAGTCCCCGAAACTCTCCTCCTGTCCGAAGGATAGGAGGAGACCGGCGCCGCGCCGTCCAGGCGCGCCGCCAGAGGTGGTCCCCCCGCGGCCCGGCCCGACGGTACCTCCGAGCAGGCTTTCGTTGACAGCACTGGAATGCTCCGCATTCCTAGCCGTCGAAGATGCTCGGGTGGTGGAATTGGCAGACACGCCAGATTTAGGTTCTGGTGCCGAAAGGTGTGAGGGTTCGAGTCCCTCCCCGAGCACTTCCATTTAACATACAACAACTTAGGGAATTCTAAAAGTAACGTAAAAGGTAAGCCAATTTAGCCCGGTGCCCTAATACTGCCCTTAAAATTTTCTCACTGCCCTTATCGCTGGCTCGGGGGTGCCGCTGGTCGCCGGGGTCAATCCCACTTGGCAAACAACTTGGCCCAGCGTGAGTACTCCCATGCTGCCCGCTGCCTCTGCCATTCAAGTTCATCCTCGGTCGGAATAGCCAAGCCTCCCGGGTTCGCGCTCGGGCAATCCACTAGGTCTATCGAAAGCACCTCGTCGACAGCCACCTCCCCATCGTGAACGTGGCTGTCGGGCGAGACGGAAAAGCCCAGCATGGAAGCATCGAAGCGGGCGGCTGTGGCGAGCCGTGCCAGTCCTACGGGGTCGCCCTGGGTGTCGCTGGTGAAGTCGGCAACGATGCAGGGACCACTACGGCGGAAATTCGAGAAGCTTCCCAGCGGCGGCGCGTCTTCCCCGTGGCCGAAATGTGCCGGGACAGTCCCCACTCGGGTGCAGGCAATCAGGCATGACTCCATCGTAGCGGATGCTGGAGCATAATCGGCCCCATATCGCTGGCCCTTCGGTGATGACGGAGACGCCGTCCAACTGGAACCGGGCGGTCATCGGGTGCTGGCGCAAAGGTTCCGGTAATGCTCCAGCATCTGCTGACGCTTGCGCTCGGCCTCTTCCCGGCGGGCGTTGACCTCTTCGGCCTCCGCAACCTCAAGTGCCAGCTCCTCCCGTTCGCGTCGCCTTGCGGCAAGCTCGGAAGCATGCCTCTTTTCCCGCCGGGCGTTGTCCGCTCTGAATTTCGCGGAGAGCTTGGCGGCGATGGATTGCCCGGCGGCTCGGAAGGCTTGCAGAAATTGCTCTTTATCCGCTTTGACCTGTGCCGGGTCGGGTATGCTCTCCGGGGTCACGAGTCCGCACCGAATCCGCGCAACCTTGATTTCGCCATCCTTCGGAAAAAAGTCACCGTCGAGACGGAGCTCCAGCTTGTCCGGGTCCGCAGTCAAAAGCGCCTGCCCTGACTCGCTGGCCTCCAGCGGTTCGAAGTCGGCGACGAGGTGGCCTCCCTCAATTCGGAAGTTGAGCAAGACGCCGATAATGGATTCGAGCTTTTCAACTTGGCCGGCGCGAATCTTGAGCCCTTCGTCGAAGATTGAAAGATGGTCCAATAATTGGTTTAGCGTTCCGGCGGTGACGGTGGCCATTCCGTCCGGGGTTTCGACTTGGTAGCCAATCCGGGCGATGGATATGTTTTCTAACGTGTTCATTTTTAATTTGTAGATTGGATTAAAGGTGCGCTCAGACCCGGTCCGCCGGGTTCGGTCGAGCCTGAGCGCTGGCGGGACCCCTCCCGCCTTACTATGGACGTGCCCGGAAATTCGCCTATCTGAGAAGCTGGTAAACGGCCCAGACGAAGCGGCCCGCGTCGTCGCTGGTATGCCGTTCGGATAGCTCGGGAAGGCGGTCGATTTGTTCCTGATATTGCTCCAAAACAGCCGACTCGTTCAGGCTGAGACCGTCCGCGTCCGCAACTTTTCGGGCGGCGGCAAGTGCTTTTTCGGCCCGTTTCTCGATAGCGGCTTGAAGGTCGGAAACGACGGCGGCGGCATCCGGCGCTAGGTGTGCAAGCGAGTTGTGCAGCGAGCTGCCAAAGGAAGCACTTCGAGCGATGCGGGTTTGTGTTTCCGTATCGCCCAGACAAACGGCAATCGCGTAATCGCGGGCGGCCTCGGTGTCTCCGGGGTCTGCCTCCAGTCTTGCGCGGGCGGTCTGCACGTCAAAGCTTGCCAGCGCGTCATTGACGGCCCGGCGGTTGGCTTGGTGCGCGGCTTCGATTTCGGAGACTTCCGAAACTAGCGATTTCTCGCGGGCGGAGCGTGTCAGTTTACTAACTATTGATAACATATTATTATGGGTTGGTGGTGGTTGGTGCCGTCGGCTTCGTGCTTCAGGCGGTGAAATTATTTGCGGCGGTTCCGCTTCGGTTTTGTGGTGCGAGCTTTACCCTTCGATGAAGTCCGTTGCGCCAGGCCTTGGCGGGTTTTGGCGGCGGCGGCGTCCATTTTGCGGAGCGTATCGTCGTGATGCTGCTCCCAAATCTGGTCCAGCAGGTCGCGGATTTTCGTTTTAATTTCCGGCCCGCTGCGGCCTGCGATTCGTTGCGGTAATTCGGCTCCAAGGCGAAACCTTAGCGAGCCCTGTAATTCGGCGGCGAGATTTTTGACTTCGGCAACGGCATCTTTTTTCGAGATGAAGTCCCCGGCCAATATTTCCAAGCGTTTTTCCGCAAGGCTTGCATCGGCGGTCAACTTGCGGAGCTTCTGCGCCCTCATTTCTGGATCGCCGGAATTATCGGCGGCGATGTTGGCGGCGTGCCATGCAGCGAACGCTTCCGGCGTGGTCCGGGGTGCCTCGGGATGGGATTTGACAACGCGACTGGCGGTAGATCGGGCGATGCCAGCGGCTTCTGCGAGTTGTGTTATTGTGGGCTTATTCATAAGTTTTGCTGATGCGTTCGTGTATCGAGATTAGAAAGGCAATTTGCGTTTTCGGAGTCGGTCGTCGTGGCACACTTGTCTAGCGGATCGCCCGGAAAAGATTCCTTTTGGCGGGGGCGGGGGCGCCGCGTGCCCGTCGTAGCCTGACGTTTGCGCAGGCGGCGTTTGCGGGTGCGGGTGCATGTCTGTAGTCACGGATTGGATACGGCGGCTCCTGCGGGCGGTGGGTAGACGACGCGGTCGGAAACGATCGCGCTCCGCCGGTAGCATAGAGCCTGCCTGCCGTCTGGCATCTCGACGATAACAACATCGCAGTCGATCCGCCGGAAGTTGTCCGCCTCGGCCCTAAGCCACTGCCCGTCAGTGGACGCGCCCCAGCGGTTGGGGCCTGCCATTGCGGCGGGTCGCAACCCTTTTGTCAAATATCATGGGTGTAAAATGTTGAGTAGTTAAAAGATCGCATAGACGCGCCTCAACGAGCGTATTGCTTCGGCTACGGGGAGATTGGCGGCGAGGCAATGCCTGAGCCAGCGGATAAATTTTGC
>Ga0008834_1000148_pt1 | contig 77323 bp, 65 predicted proteins | sample HotLakConsUCCL28_FD_62213 | JGI IMG/M metagenome (GOLD analysis project Ga0008834, IMG submission 62213) | Hypersaline microbial mat communities from Hot Lake, Washington, USA - Hot Lake Consortium UCC-L28 | ecosystem: Environmental > Aquatic > Non-marine Saline and Alkaline > Hypersaline >... | reverse complement strand
CCGCTCGACGCAGCCCCGAAGCCTTTGGCGGGCCGGCCGGCCCGCCAAAGGCTCAAAACCGGAACAGAGCGGACAAATGATGTGCTACGAACATCGGACATCTTCACGCGCTACCGACAGCCCGCGGCGACCGGCGTCCCCGGCTCACACCGCCTCGCTGACCGTCGCCAGCGCCGCGGCCAGGCGATCGCGGGCGGCGGCGGCGTCGGCGCGGCGCTCGCGCTGCTCCTCCACCACCTCCTCCGGCGCCTTGGCCAGGAACTGCGCGTTGCCCAGCTTCCGGTCGATCTTGTCGATCTCCTGGTCGAGCTTGCCGACCTCCTTGGCGAGGCGCGCGCGCTCCTGCTCCAGGTCGATCACGTCCGCGAGCGGCAGGACCAGCGTCGCCTCGTCGTGGACCGCCTGGGCGGCCCCGCGCGGCGCCGGGGCGTCGTCGGCGGCCACGCTGTCCAGCCGGGCGAGCCGGGCGATCAGGTCGCGGTGGGTGTCGAGCCACTCCCGCGCGTGCGGCCCGGCGTCCTTGACCCGGAGCTCGATCTTCGCCGCCGCCGGCACGTTCATCTCGGCCCGGACGCCGCGGACCGCGGAGATCAGCCGGACCACCCAGTCCATCTCCCGCGAGGCGCCGGCATCGACCAGCTCGTCGCCATAGTTCGGCCAGGGCGCGGTCAGCAGCGCCTCGCTGCGCTCGTCCCCCAGCTCCTGCCACAAGGCCTCGGTCAGGTACGGCATCATCGGGTTGAGCAGGTGCAGGATCTGGTCGAGCGCCCAGGCCGTGGTCGCCCTGGTCTCGGCGATCGCCTGGGCGTCGTCCCCGGCCAGGATCGGCTTCGTGAACTCCAGATACCAGTCGCAGAACGTGCCCCAGGTGAAGGCGTAGAGCGCATTCGCCGCCTCGTTGAAGCGGTAGCCGCGAAGCCCCTCGCGCACCTTTTCCGCGGTACGGGCGACCTCCCCCACGATCCAGCGGTTGACCGTCAGGCGTGCGCTGCGGGGGCCGAAGCCGGGCTGCGGGGTGCAGCCGTTCATCTCGCAATAGCGCGCCGCGTTCCACAGCTTGGTCGCGAAGTTGCGGTAGCCCTCGACCCGCTGCTCCGAGAGCTTGATGTCGCGGCCCTGCGCGGCCAGCGAGATCAGGGTGAAGCGGAGGGCATCGGCGCCGTACCGGTCGATCAGCGCCAGCGGATCGATGACATTGCCCTTCGACTTCGACATCTTCTGGCCCTTGGCGTCGCGCACCAGGGCATGGATGTAGACGTCGTGGAACGGCACCTCGCCCATGAAATGCAGCCCCATCATCATCATCCGGGCGACCCAGAAGAAGATGATGTCGAAGCCGGTGATCAGCACGTCGCCCGGGTAGTAGCGCCCGACTTCCGGCGTCTCCTCCGGCCAGCCGAGCGTCGAGAACGGCCACAGGGCCGACGAGAACCAGGTGTCCAGCACGTCCTCGTCCCGGGTCAGAGCCACCTCCTCGCCGTAATGGTTGCGGGCGGCGCGCAGCGCGTCGTCTTCCGTCTCCTCGACGAAGATGTGCCCGTCCGGGCCGTACCAGGCAGGGATCCGGTGGCCCCACCACAATTGTCGACTGATGCACCAGGGCTGGATGTTGCGCATCCACTCGTAATAGGTCTTGGTCCAGTTTTCCGGCACGAACCGCGTCCGGCCCTGCTCCACCGCCTCGATCGCCGGCTTGGCCAGCACCTCGGCATCGCAGTACCACTGGTCGGTCAGGAACGGCTCGATCGGCACGCCGCCGCGATCGCCGTAGGGGACCATGTGCACGTGGTCCTCGATCCGGTCGAGCAGGCCGGCCGCCTCGAACTCGGCGACCACCTTCTCCCGCGCCTCGTACCGGTCGAGCCCGCGATAGGCCTCCGGCGCCTGGTCGTTGATGCGGGCGTCCTCGGTCAGCACGTTGATCATGTCGAGCCCGTGCCGCCGGCCGACCTCGAAGTCGTTGAAGTCGTGCGCCGGCGTGATCTTGACCGCGCCGGACCCCTGCTCCGGATCGGCATAGTCGTCGGCGACGATCGGAATGCGGCGGCCGACGATCGGCAGGATCACGTGCCGGCCGATCAGCTTCGCATAGCGCTCGTCCTCCGGATGCACGGCCACCGCCGTATCGCCCAGCATGGTCTCCGGCCGGGTCGTCGCCACGACGATGTGGGTTTCGGACTCGTCCTCGAGCGGGTAGCGCAGGTGCCAGAGGTGTCCCTTCACCTCCTTCTGCTCCACCTCCAGGTCGCTGATCGCGGTGCGCAGCTTCGGGTCCCAGTTGACCAGCCGCTTGTCACGGTAGATCAGCCCCTCGCGGTAGAGCTGGACGAACACCCTCCGGACCGCACGGTTCAGCCCCTTGTCCATGGTGAAGCGCTCGCGCGCCCAGTCCGGCGAGGCGCCGAGCCGGCGCAGCTGATTGACGATGGCGCCGCCCGATTCCGCCTTCCACTCCCAGACCTTCTCGACGAACCGCTCGCGCCCAAGGTCGTGGCGCGACAGGTTCTCCGCCGCCAGGTTGCGCTCCACCACCATCTGCGTCGCGATGCCGGCGTGATCCATGCCCGGCTGCCAGAGAGCGTCGCGTCCGGCGCGCCGCCAGTAGCGCGTCAGCACGTCCTGCAGCGTCATGTTGAGGGCGTGGCCCATATGCAAGCTGCCGGTGACGTTCGGCGGCGGCATCATCACCGCCCAAGGCGTCCGGTCGGACTGCGGGTCGCAACGAAACGCGCCCGAGCTTTCCCATTCGTCATAGAGGCGGGGTTCCACCTCGGCGGGGCGATAGGTCTTGTCCAGCATCGCTGAGGGTCTTTCTGGCGGTCGGATCGAGGGCGGCACAGGGCCAGGACGACGGAGACGCGGACACGCCCGACCGCGGCATCCCCTTTCGGGGCGCCGGGCGGACGGGCCGAGCAGGTCGGGGACGGTTCAGCGCCGGTCGGCGTTGCGTCCCACCCGCTCGACCTCGCGTTCTACTACGCGTTCGACGATGTCGGGAAGATGCGCGTCGAGCCACTCGCGCAGCATCGGCCGCAGCAGTTCCTTGACCAGATCCTCGAGGGTCTTGTCGCCGTTGCCGAGCGCCGTCCTGGCGGCCATGGTCGCCTCCCGCTCGGCCGTCTGCTCCAACAGCCGGGCGAACGCGGCCCCGGCCGCGGTCTCGGTCGCCGGCGAGATCAGCGCGTCGTCCATGGCCGCGGTCCTCTGCGTCGCCTGAGGTTCGGGCGGTGGCTGGGGCCGCTCCGCCCGAGGAGGGGATTCCGGCTCGGGTTCCGGTTCGGGCTGGGTCGGCAGGGGATCGTCGGCAGCGGCCGACGAGGCGAACATCGCATCGATGTCGTCGGCGCTTGCCTCTGCCCCCTCCTCTTCCGGTGCGGGCTCCGGCTCGTCCTCCACGATGTCGGAAAGCTCCAGCGGCTCGTCGTCGTCCTCGGCGGATGCTTCGGGCGCCTCGTCCGGCGGATCGTCCTCCGCCTCCTCCGTCAGGGCCAGGGCCGGCTCTCCGTCCTGGGCCCGGCGCGCCTCCTCCGGCGCCGCGCGATCGCGGTTGGCATCGCCGGCATCCTCGTCGCCGTCCTCGGAGATGATCCGGCGGATCGACGCCAGGATTTCCTCCATCGACGGTTCCTGCTGCGTCTTCGACTCGCTCATGATGCCCCGCCCCGGCGCGTCCAGCACGCTCAAGTCTCCGATCCTACCAATGCCATCCGGGTGAAAAAAGCGTGAATCCCGACGGCTCCCGGCTATTGGCCGTCGATCGACGTACCCCACAGGCGGTCGCGCGTCCGCCGATAGTCGCCTTCCACGTCATAGTACGCGACCGGCAGTCCGAGGTCGCGGGCGGTCAGCCGGCCGACCGAGGACAGCAGCTGGTAGGCTGCCACCACCTCGTCGCGCTGGGCGCGGACCAGGGCCACCCGCGCGTCCAGCAGCTCCTGTTCCGCGTCGAGGACGTCCAGCACGGTGCGCGAGCCGACCAGCGCCTCCTGCCGCACGCCGTCGAGGGCGATCTCGGCCGAACGGACCTGGGCATTGAGCGACTGGATGCTGGCCCGTGCCGTGGTCAGGAACTCCCATGAACGGATCGCTTCCTCGATCGCCTGCCGCCGCTCGTCGTCGACCTGGATCCGCCGTTGATTGCGGGTGTGCCGCGCCTCCCGGACCCGGGAACTGGCGGCGCCCGCCTGGTAGAGCGGCACGGTGACCCGCGCCGTGATCGAGGCGGCATCGCGTTCGTCGATCGTCGCGGAAGGCTCCCAGGACCGCGCCAGCTGGGCGTTCAGGGAGACCTGCGGCAGCAGCGCACTGCGGGCGAGGTCGATGCCATCAGCCGCCGCCCGCTCGGCGAAGACCGCCGCGATGACGCGCGGATTGTCGGTCTCGGCCTGGGCGATCGCCGTTTCCAGCGATTCGGGCAAGAGCCGGACCGGTCCCGGTGGGACCAGCGTACCCGGCGGCAGGCCGATGATCCGTTCGAAGGTCGCCCGGGCTGCGCGAAGATTGCCCTCCGCCTCGATCCGGGTGGCCGTGGCGCCGGCCAGCCGCGACTCGGCCTGGCTGACATCGGTGCGGGTGATTTCGCCCACCGCAAAGCGATCGCGGCTTGCCTGCAACTGGCGCGCCAGCACCTGTTCGTTGTTGATGGCCAGATCCAGCACCGCCTGCTCTCGCACGACGTTCATATAGGCGGTGACCGCGCCCAGGAGGACATCCTGTTCGGTCGCCACCAGCCCGGCGCGGCCCGCCTCGACCACATTCTCGGCGCGGGCGACATCCGCCGTGGTGGCGCCGCCTCGATAGATCGGCTGGTCGATCTCGATGCCGATCGATGCCGGGTTGATCCGCTCCTCACCCGCTCCGAGCGTCGTTTCCGTGTCCGACCACTCCGCCCCTGCGCTGCCCTGGGCGGTGACCGTCGGTCGGTAACCGGCGAGGGCCTGCGGCACCTCCTCGTTGGTGGCGCGCAATTCGGCCCGCTGGGCGGCCAGCGTCGGATTGCCGTCATAGGCCAGCGCCAGCGCCTCCTCCAGGGACTGGGCGGCGGCCGGTCCGCCGGCGACGACAAGGCCGAGGCCGAGAGCCGCGGCAAGTGCCGCCAGGCGGCGGGGGCTTCGCAGGAATGGCATCACGGGAAGCTGCCTCGATCTGCTGTCACGAAGGGCGCGGCAGGAGACGCCGGTCCCGCTGCCTTGCCACCGGAGCCGGCCGACGGTTGGGGCAATTCGGGCTGCGACGGCGATTGCCGATCGATCGCCTGTCGCGCGCCCCCCGAAACCGTCCCGGGAATTCCGGCGGCCAGCCTAGCGCGGACCGGCGCCGCTTGCACGCGGTTGCGACCGTGCCGGAGCGCGCGGCCTTCGGCAAGTCCGAAGGCGATCAGAACTCGAAGGCCGGCTTGCGCTCGAATGCCGGGTGGGTCGGCGTCGACGCGTCGAACAGCTGGCGGTGGGAGACGGTGTCGCCGATCCGGTGGTAGATCATGGCCTTGCCCAGATGCCCGGTCTCCGACAGCACCGCGACCAGGCGACCGCCGTCCGCCAGTTGGTCGAGCAGCGTCCGCGGCACCTCCGGCACCGAATTGTTGATCAGGATGACGTCATAGGGTGCCTGCTGCGGATATCCGGCCTTCGGGTCGCCCTCCACCACCACGGCGTTGTCGACTCCCAGGTGCTGGAGCGTCGCCGTCGCCTGGCCGGCGAGCCCGGGGTCGCCTTCGACGGCCACCACGGTGCTGGCCAGCCGCGCCAGCAGGGCGGCCGAATAGCCTGTGCCGCCGCCCACGTCGAGCACGATGTCGGTGGGTCGCACCGTCGCCTCGTTGAGCAGACGGGCGAGGATCATCGGCTCGACGAGATACCGGCCCGGCGCGACCTGGATGTCCTCGTCGACATAGGCGACACCCCGCAGCGACTTGGGCACGAACAGTTCGCGCGGCACCTCCAGCATGGCGTCGACCACACCTTCGTCGGTGACCTTGTTCGGCTTGACCTGTCCCTCGACCATGAGGAAGCGGGCGCGGGCGTAGTCGGTCATCACTCGTCTTCCGGCTGGTGGTGGCGGACGGGGCGCTTATACCGGCCGCGCCCGCGGAAGACAACGATGGCAACCGGAACGTCCGAGCGGCCGGTCAGCCGGCGCTTGACCCCGCGCCGCGCGGTACGATATGGGAAGCGTCCCGCCGGGGCCCGGTGGCAGAGTGGTCATGCAGGGGACTGCAAATCCCCGTACATCGGTTCGATTCCGGTCCGGGCCTCCAATTCAAGCCGTGCCGCCCTCAGGGGCCGGTTACGGTATCGGAGGTACCGCCCATGCTCGCGGTACTTTCCTGTTGACCGGCGGGCGTCGGGCGACTATCCAACCGCCCTCACCGCGCTCACGTTCCGGGGTAGCTCAACGGTAGAGCAATCGGCTGTTAACCGATTGGTTGCCGGTTCGAATCCGGCCCCCGGAGCCAGCGGGTCCTTCCCTCTCCTTCGATACCGCCACCGGTGACGTCGTCGATCGGCATCCTTGTCGTACGCGCCGGGCGGGGACGTTCCTACGCGCTGCGCGCAGGTGCTTGCAGCAGGAAGGACGGCGGCGCGGGCGCCCGGTCGTCCAGGATCGTTCCGGCGGCGTCGCCGGGCGCGTCGAGACGCCGCCGCGCCGGCACCAGCGCCTCGGCCGGCGGGATCCCCTCGACACGCCGCTTTTCGGCCAGCGACAACAGGAAATCCCGGATCAGGGTGTGGTCGCTGGGCGCCGTGGCGGCCGGCCACCGGTCGACCATCTGCTCGTAGATCGGCAGCGCCTCCTCCAGGAATTGCCGCTGCACGGCGCGGGTCAGGACGTCCCAGACCCGTTCGCTCAACGTGCCGCCGCGGACCAGCGACAGGGCGGCGTGAAGCTGCGGATCGAGTTCCGCCCAGCGCCGACCCTCCACGTCGAAGCGATCGAACAGTCGCCCGACATGGCGGCGGAAGGCGGCATCGGAGCCGAGCTTCGTGCGCAGCGCCGCCACTGCCTCCTGCAGCTCCGTCGACAGGCGGTCATCCTCCCCGGACGGCATCCCCTGCCCCGGGGTCTGACCCGATCCCTGAGCCGCGCCCGGCAGCGGCCTGCGACGGGTCCGCCGAAACGCCGCCTCGTCGAGACGGGCATTGAGGGTCTCGAGCTCGGCCCGTGTCACGTGTCCGGCCAGCGCGTCCAATCCGCTGCGGTCCCAGCTCGGCCGTCGCATTGCCAGCTTCTCGAGCTCCGCCGCCGCCACGCGCGCCTCGAAATCGGCATCTCCGCCCAGGCGAGACAGCAGGCGCTTGAGGTCCCGTCCGGCCTCGTCGTCGGGGATGTGGACGACCTCCAGGTGGCCGGCGTCGGTTTTCCGGCCGACCGCCAGGAACATGTCGCCCGCCGCCAGGTGGCGCAGCAGCGGTTCACAGCGCTCCAGATCGATGCCGGCGACCTGGCCCAGCCGCGCCCGCGCCGCGGCCTCCGCCTCGGCCGGCGTCGGCCGCCGGGGACGGTTGGCATGCGCGGCCCGCCAGGCCTTGACGCTGTTCTCGATGCCGCGCTCCGGGTGGTCGAGCCAGTCGGCGATCGAGGTGCCGTCGGGGCAGGTCTCCTGGGCATGGGCGAGAACCGTGGCGTATTTGTTGACCCGGGCGCGGTCGGCCCCGGCGAAGGCCAGCTTCACCACCGTGGTGAACGGGTTCGCGCCCTTGCGCGCCGGCCTCACGCCGTTCTCGCGCAGGAGAACGCGCCGCGCCTTGGGGTCATCGGCGAGGTCCCGGTCGAGCCGCCAGGCATTCTCCAGCGCCTCGTAGAGCGCCCGGTTGGAGCGGGCCTGGCCCGTCTCGAACGCCTCCACCCGGCTTCGGCATTCGGCTAGGCGCGCCCGGACGCGGTGGAGCGCGTCGTCCGGCGATGCGGCTGTGGCGGCAGTCGTCTCCGGGGCGGAAGGCTCGGTCACCGGCAGGCTCCATCGAGGATCGCTGTCTCGATGTCAGCCTATCCGGTGAAACTTTAATCCTCGCTTAAGTTCGATTAGCGCGCGAATCGCGAGCAAGTTGTCTGGCAAGCTGAGCATGCTCCCGGTGCGTCCGGGGGCCGACGGTCCTGCGGGCCCCTTTCGACCGGCACGCGCGGAGCCATATGGCCATCGGGACGGTGCGTCAGCGCGTGGAAAGGGAGACGAGCGATGTTCAGCAGGATTCTGGTGCCGGTGGACGGATCGGACCATGCCCGCAAGGCGGTCGCCATGGCCGCCGACCTTGCCCAGAAGTACGGCGCCGAACTGGTGCTGTTCCACGTGCTGTTGCGCCACCAGTTGACCGACGATCTTCGCCATGCCGCGGAGGTCGAGCACCTGCCCGCCGAGGGCGGCCGGGACACCGGCCACGTGGTCCCCGGCGTTCCCGAGGGCCGCTTTCCGGCCGATATTGAGTGGCGCGAGAAGGGCGACGCCCCACGCGACGTGCTGGACGCGGTCGCCCGCTATGTCCTGGACCGGGCCGCCCACATCGCACGGGACCATGGCGCCGGCAATGTCCGGTCGATGATTGCCGACGGCGATCCCGCAGACGCCATCCTGGACGCCTCGGACGATGTCGGCGCCGACGTGATCGTGATGGGCAGCCGAGGGCTCGGGGCCCTTCGCGAGGTCTTCGGCGGCAGCGTATCGCACAAGGTGGGCCACCGAGCGACCTGCACCGTGGTCGCCGTTCGCTGAGCGCCAGCGAACACGCGTCGCCGAGCCGGCGGCCGGTCGGGGGGGGAGCCGGGCTGCCAGCCGGCGGCGCGGGAGCCGGGCTGCCAGCCGGCGGCGCGGGAGCCGGTCTCAGGCCTGGGCCATCGCCTCTTCGCCGTCGTCCTCGCCCTCGTCACTATCGCCGTCCATCCGGCCGAGCGCGCGCACGAGGTCGACGACGCGCCGCCGGACCGTCGGATCGCTGATCCGGTAATAGGCCCGGACGAGTTCCAGCGTCTCGCGGCTGGTCATCCGCTCTTCGCCCTCGGGCTGCTCGATCGGCGTGCCCCGTTCCGGCAGCGTTTGCGGCAGGCCCTCGAAGAAGTAGGTGATCGGCACGTCCAGCACCTTGGTCAGCAGGTGCAGGCGGCTGGCGCTGATCCGGTTGGCGCCGCGCTCGTATTTCTGGACCTGCTGGAACGAGACGCCGAAGGCGTTGGCCAGCTTCTCCTGGCTCATGCCGAGCAGCGTGCGCCGCTGGCGCAGTCGGTGTCCGACATGGACGTCGACCGGATCAGGCCCGTCTACGGCAATTGTCTTGCGGCGACGGCGCGGTTCGTTGTTCGTCGAAGCAGCCATGGCTGCACCCCCCTTTCTCGAAAATGACCTGCCAAGCGGAATGGATATGTGAACACGGGTCGGCGACCGCGGTATGCAGCATCAGCAACGGAGCGACGGTGTTCGGTGGATCGCCACAATTCGGTGTGCGCGACTCACACAATGCCCGCTACGGCATTACTCAGCCGCAGTTTTAATGACCGGTTCAATGTCGCGCAATTCATCCAATGGTATATGACACCGGATGACATGCCCGTTTTCCTGCTGGGTCGGTGGAGGCGTGTCCTCGCAGACTTTTCCGATCTTTCTCGGACAGCGTGTGTGAAAAGGGCAACCCTTGGGTCGATTCATCACGCTGGGGAGGCTGCCTTCCAGAATGATTCGCTTCTTTTCCACCCTCGTATCGGCAATCGGTACTGCGGATAGTAACGCTTCCGTATAAGGGTGATATGGCGGGGCAAAGACCGCTTCGGTGGTACCCTGCTCCATAATCTGTCCGAGATACATCACCACGACACGGTCCGACAGATAGCGCACGACCCCGAGGTCGTGGCTGATGAACAGCAGCGTGGTTCCATAGTCGCGCTGGATCTCCATCAGCAGGCCGGTGACGGCCGCCGACACGGATACGTCGAGGGCCGAGACGGGTTCGTCCGCGACCACCATGGCCGGATTGCCGGCGAAGGCGCGGGCAATGCCGACCCGTTGCTTCTGTCCGCCCGACAGTTGGCGCGGCCGGCGGTTGTAGAAGTCCCGCGGCAGCTTCACCACGTCGAGCAGGTCGAGGACCCGCTGCCGGACCCGCTCGGGGTCGGTCTCCACGCCGAACTTCCGGATCACCCGCGCGATCTGGCCGCCGACGGTCATGCTGGGATTCAGCGTGTCGTTGGGATTCTGGAAGACCATCTGCAGCGAGGACAGCTGCGCCTTGCTCCGCTTCTGCACGGGCGTGCCCGATATGTCCTCGCCGTTGAACACGATGCGTCCGTCGGACGCCGTCTCCAGCCCCATCAGCACCTTGGCAAAGGTCGATTTGCCGCACCCGGACTCGCCGACGATCGCGACGGTTTCGCCGGTCCGGGCGTCGAAGCTCAGTTCCTCGTTCGCCTTGACGTAGCGGACCGTCCGGCCGCTGATCATCGCCTTGATCGAGCGATCGTAGACAGGGAAGTACTTCTGCATCCGGTCGACGTCGAGCACCGTCTCGCCGATCTCCGCCGGCGGCACCGGTTCCACGTCCACCCGGTGGGTGCCCCAGTCGATCTCGTTCCAACGCAGGCAGCGCACCTTATGCGGCGCACTGTCGGGGACCTCGTGCATGGCCACGCTGCCCGCATCGCATCGGCCCCCGACGAAGAAATCGCAGCGCGGGCCGAAATTGCAGCCCGGCGGCCGCTCGTGCGGAAGCGGCAACTGGCCGCGGATTGGCGTCAGCGGCCGCTCCGCCTTGTCGCGCGTCGGCAGGGGGATGCAGCCGAACAGCCCGCGGGTATACGGGTGGACCGGGTTCTCGAAGATGCGCCGAATGGACGTCTCCTCGTGCACCTCGCCCGAATACATTACGCAGACCCGGTCGCAGGTCTCCAGAATCAGCCCGAGATTGTGCGAGATGTAGATCATCGAGGTGCCGAAGGACTGCGACAGCTCGGCAATCAGTTCGACGATCCCCGCCTCCACCGTGACGTCGAGCGCCGTCGTCGGCTCGTCCAGCAGCAGCAGCGACGGGTTCGACAGCAGCGCCATGGCGATGACCACGCGCTGCTGCTGACCGCCGGAGATCTGGTGCGGATAGGCCGCCATCAGCCGCTCGGGATCGGGCAGCTTGACGTTCGCCAGCATGTCGAGCGCGCGGTCGTAGGCTTCCTGCTCGGTGCAGTGCTCCTCATGGAACAGCGGCACTTCCATCAGTTGCCGGGCAATCGTCATCGACGGATTGAGCGCCGCCATCGGCTCCTGATAGACCATCGAGATCGCCGAGCCGCGGATGTGGCGCAGCTCTTCGTCCGACAGGGCGCCGAGGTCGCGGCCCTTTAACCTGATCGACCCGCCGACGATCCGGCCGTTGCCGCCCAGGTACTGCATGATCGCCATAGCGACGGTGGACTTGCCGCAACCGGATTCCCCGACAAGGCCGACCGCCTCGCCCGGACCGACCGTCAGCGCGAAATCGATGACCGCGGGGATCTCGCCCTGGCGCGTGAAGTAGCTGATGCACAGGTTCTCGATCTCGAGCACGGGCGGTTCGGCCGGAGCCTGAACCAGCGTCGGGCCCTCGGTACGGGTTTGGCTCTGGGTCATCGCCGGCTCCTCAATCGCGCAGCGAGACTTCGCGCAGGCCGTCGGCCATCAGATTGAGGCCGAGGACCAGCGACGAGATCGCTATGCAGGGGAAGACGGTCATGTGGGGCGCGAAGGTGGCCATCGACCGGGTTTCGTTGATCATGCCGCCCCAATCCGGCGCCGGCGGCGGCAGACCGAGCCCGAGGAAGCCCAGGACGCCGATCGTGATCGTCGTGTAGCCGAGCCTGAGGCAGGCATCGACGATCAGCGGTCCGCGCGCATTCGGCAGGATCTCGACGAACATGATGTACCAGGCGCTCTCGCCCCTGGTCTGGGCGGCAGCGACATAGTCTCGGTTGCGCAGGTCCAGCACCAGGCCACGCACGATCCTCATGATCCCCGGGCCGCTGGCGAAGGTCACCGCCAGCACGATGTTGATGCCCGACGCGCCGAAGGTCGTGATGATCACGACATAGAGCACCAGGATCGGGAACGTCAGGATCAGGTTGGAGACGCTCGACAGCAGGTCGTCCACCCAGCCGCGCTTGTAGCCGGCGGCGAGGCCCATCGCGATGCCGACCGCATAGGCGCAGGTTGTCGCGATCACCGCATAGAACAGCACCCGCTGGGCACCCCAGATGATCCGGGACAGCACGTCGCGGCCGAGATGATCGGTGCCCAGCAGGAAGATCCCGCCGTCCGGCGCCGCCGCGCCTGGCTTGGCGAACGGCACCATCTGAACCGTCGGGTCGTAGGGCGAGATCACCGGCGCCAGCAGGGCCACCAGCACCCAGAAGACGACGATGCCCATGCCGACCATGCCGACCGGGCTTTCCCGCATCAGCGCCACGGCCTTCAGGAGCCGGACCAGCCGGTTGGGGCGGCGCGGCACGCCGTCGAGGGTCTCGTCGGTCATCGGCCGTGCCTCCCTCAGCTGAACCGGATTCGGGGATTGAGATAGGTGTAGCCGATGTCCGCGATTGTCTGTGTTCCCACCGCGACGAACACCGCCACCATGGCGCAGGCCTGGATCAGGTAGATGTCCTGGTTCAGCGACGCCTCCAGAAGAAGGGCGCCGAAGCCCTTGTAGGCAAAGAAGAATTCCACGACGATCACGCCTGACAGCAGCCAGTTGATCTGCAGGATGATCACAGTGAACGGTGCGATCAGGGCGTTGCGCAGCGCGTGCTTCATGATCACCCGCCGATAGGGCAGCCCCTTCAGCACCGCGGTCCGGATGTACGGGCTTTGCATCACCTCGGCCATTGAGGCGCGCATCATCCGGGCGATGTAGCCGAAGCCGTAGAGGATCAGCACCAGCGACGGCAGGATCAGCTGGACCGGATCGAAGCCGTCGGTCATCGAACTGGTGCCGGGCAGCCAGCCCAGCCAGAAGACGAAGATGAAGGCCAGCAGCACGGCGCTGGCGAATTCCGGCACCGAGGTCGTCACCACCGAGGTGACCGTGATCGACCGGTCGAGCTTCGATCCCTCGCGCATGCCGGCCAGGACACCAAGCGCCAGGGACAGCGGCACCATCACGCCGAACACGCACAGCGCCAGGATGCCGGTGTTCCCGAGCCGCGGCCAGAGCACGTCGGCCACCGGCTCCTTGAAGCGCAGCGACTCGCCGAAGTCGCCTCGGGCGAAGCTGCCGAGCCACTCGAAATACCGGACATAGGCCGGTCGATTGTAGCCGTTGTTCTCGAGCCAGATCTCCCGCTGCTCCATGGAACTGTAGGGGCCGAGAACCTTCACCGCGACCTGTGCGCCGTTCACCTCGAGGAGCAGGAACACCAGGATCGACACCGCGATCATCGTCGCGATCATGATGCCCAGCCGTTTCAGGAGGAAGATCGCCACGTCCCGAGCCTCGCCGTTCTTGTCGCCGTTATGGACGCGAGGTCACGCAAGACGCGCCCTGGTCGCCGCCGGCCCGTCCCTGGCCGGCGGCGACCGTATCGACGGGCGCGCGGGATCAGCTGTTCACCCAGACCTGGTTGAGGTGCAGTTCCTCCGCCGGATGGATGGCGAAGTCCTGCACGCGCTGTGAACTCGCCGTGAAGACCGACCGCCAGTAGGGCTGAATGAACACGGAATCGTCCTGCAGGATCTGTTCCAACTGGGCCATGATTTCCCGGCGCTGGTCGACGTCGAGCGTCGCTTCCGCCTGGTCCAGCAGTGCGTCGAACTCGGGGTTGCAGTAGGAACTCTCGTTCCACGGCACGCCGCAGCGGTAGGCCAGGCTCAGCACCTGGGTCCCCAGGGGGCGATGAACCCAGGCCGTGAAGCCGAACGGCGCTGTCGTCCAGCGGTCCCAGTAGGTGCCTCCGGGCATGATGTTGACCCCGAGGTTGATCCCGGCCGGCCGCAGCATCTCGGCGATCACCTGGCAGGTGTTCAGCTCCCAGGTCGGCTGGGCGACGCAGTCGATGGTCAGGTCGATGCCGTCGGGATAGCCGGCCTCGGCCAGGAGTTCCTTTGCCCGATCGTAGTCCTGGGTCGGGCGCGGCAGTTCGGCGTATTCGGGATGGATCGGTGAGACGTGGTGATCCTCGCCCGGAACGCCGAACCCCTGGTAGCCCAGTTCCAGAAGCCGGGCGTGGTCGATGCAGGCGCGCACGGCGGCCCGAAGCGCCGGATTGTCATAGGGCGGCGTGTCGACCTTCATCCGGGCGATGCCCGTGGCGCCGGTAACAGTCTCGTAGAGCACGAGATGCGGCATGCCGTCCACCGCCGGCACCTGGTCGACACCCAGCCGGAACACCAGGTCGACCTGGTCGGACGCCAGCGCGGCCAAATGGGCCGCGGGGTCGTCGCCGTGGTCGATATAGGTGATGCCGTCGAGGTAGACCTCGTCGCCCCAGTATTCCGATGGATCCCGCTTGACCAGGACCGCGCGCTCGCCGACCCCGAAGTCCTGCAACAGGAACGGACCGGTACCGACCGGGTTCTCGATGAAGTTGCCGCCCTCCTCGGCGAACCGCCGGTGCACCATCAGCGCCGGATAGTCGCCCATCGACTCCGGCAAGGCCAGGAACGGCACCCGCAGGTGGAAGCGCACCGTGTGGTCGTCGACCTTCTCCACCGCGCCCTCGGGCATGCGCGAGCCGTCCTCGTTGCTCTCGCGCAGCGCGGCGAACCGGCCATAGTTGGAAGAGCCCGTCTCCGGATCCATCCAGCGCTCGAAGTTGAAGATGACGTCGTCGGCGATGAAGTCGTCGCCGTTGCTCCACTTCACGCCCTGGCGCAGGTGGAACGTCCAGGTCTTCAGGTCGTCCGACGCCTCCCAGCGCTCCGCCAGGAACGGCCGGGTGATGTTGTCGGTGCCGACCTGGCACAGCGGCTCGATCACGTGGCGGGCGACATTGCCCTTCTCCGACCAGTCGAAGATCGCCGGGTCGGAAATTTCCTTGACGTTCATCGAGATGCGGAGCGTCCCGCCCATCTGGCCTTGGGCCTTCGCCGCCGGCACCACCGACTCCCCGGTGATCCGCCCCGCCAGGGCATAGGCCGTGGTGGCCGAGAGGCCGAGAAGCGTCGTCGTTCGCAAGAAGTCGCGCCGCCCGATCTTCCCGCTCTCCAGCTGATCCACCATCTTAGAAATCCCGATGTGGATCTTTTTCAGGTCTTTCCTGTCCATTGACGTCTCCCTGCGCCCAATAGGGCCGTGACTTGCAAGATGTGAACCTGCGCCTCTGCGTTCTGATACTTTGAATTATTCGGTTGTGCATTTCTGGGAGGGTAAGGCATGGAAGCATATGCTTCGAAAATGCCTTGTTCGTGCAATTATTAGCCTGAGAGGAATTGATGTCAAACCAAAACGCGAAGCTGCGACCGGCAGCCGCCGTCGCACCAATCATCCGGTGTTCGATGCGGATGGTGTTGCCGGATCCGCGTAAACTGGCGGTCGGGCCCGCCATCGGCTAGCGTCGCGGGAATTCTGATCTGATTCTTGCCCGCCAAGGACTTCCCATGAGCGACGACCTCGTCCGTCTGATCGACCGTCGAATCGAGTATCAGGGCTTCTTCCGTCTCGAGACCTTGCATTTGGAGCACCGCCGCCACGCCGGGGGGTGGAGCGAGGTGCTGCGTCGCGAGGTGTTCGTGCTGCCGTTCGCGGCCGCGGTCCTGCCCTACGATCCGGTGGCCGATCGGGTGGTGCTGATCGAGCAGTTCCGCGCCGGGACGTATGCGGCAGGTGCCGGGCCTTGGCTCGTCGAGGTGGTCGCCGGCTTCGTCGACAAGGATGAGACGCCGGAGCAGGCAGCACGCCGCGAGGCGCGGGAGGAAGCGGCGCTCGACCTCGGGCCGCTCGAGATGATCGCCGCGTTCTGCCCCAGCCCGGGCGCCAGTTCCGAGATCATCCACCTGTTCCACGCCTCCTGCACCGCGCCCGACGAGCAGACGATCCAGGGCTGTGCCGCGGAGCATGAAGACATCCGCGTGTTCACCCTGCCGGCCGAGGAGGCGTTCGCCCGGGTCGCGAACGCCCAGCCGGCCAACGCGACGGCACTGATCGCGCTGCAGTGGCTGATGCTGAACCGGGACCGGCTGCGGGCCGCCGCGAATGCCGGTGGCTGACGGGCCCGTACCGGGTCCACGCCGGCTTGCCGCCCCGGTTTCCCGCGGCTACCTTCGCGGGCGCAACGTCTCGAAATCGGAGCGATGGTCGTGCCCCAGATCTGCGACGGATTCGTCGGCGCCGTCGGCAACACGCCCCTGATCCGCCTCAACCGCCTGTCCGACGAGACCGGCTGCGAGATCCTCGGCAAGGCGGAGTTCCTCAACCCCGGCGGGTCGGTCAAGGACCGGGCGGCGCTGGCGATCATCCGCGACGCGGAGCGGCGCGGCACGCTGCGGCCGGGCGGCGTCGTGGTCGAGGGCACCGCCGGCAACACCGGCATCGGCCTCGCCCTGGTCGGCAAGGCCCTGGGCTACCGGTCGGTGATCGTCATGCCGGAGACGCAGAGCCAGGAGAAGAAGGACATGCTCCGGCTCTGCGGCGCCGATCTCCGGCTGGTAAAGGCGGTGCCGTACAAGGATCCGGGCAATTATGTCCGGTTCTCCGAACGGCTGGCGTCGGAACTTGGGGAGACCGAGGAACACGGCGCTATCTGGGCCAACCAGTTCGACAACGTCGCCAATCGGCAGGGACACTACGAGACCACGGGCCCGGAGATCTGGGAGCAGACGGACGGCAAGGTCGATGCCTTCACCTGCGCCGTCGGCACCGGCGGGACCATCGCCGGCGTCGCCATGGCGCTCAAGGAACGCAATCCGAAGGTCCACATCCGCCTCAGCGACCCGATGGGATCGGCGCTCTACAACCACTATGCCCATGGCGAGCTGAAGGCCGAGGGCTCCTCCATCACCGAAGGCATCGGGCAAGGCCGGATCACCAGGAACCTGGAGGGCGCGCCGATCGACGCGGCCCAGCGGGTTACGGATCCGGAGGCGCTGGAGATGATCTATCGCCTGCTCAACGAGGAAGGGCTGGTGATGGGCGGCTCGACCGGGATCAATGTCTGCGGCGCGGTGCAGATCGCTCGGGAGCTGGGGCCCGGCCACACCATCGTCACCATCCTGTGCGACCTGGGCACCCGCTACCAGTCGAAGATCTTCAATCCCGCCTTCCTGCGCGAAAAGGGCCTGCCGACGCCGCAGTGGCTCGAGGGGTGAGCCGAACCATGACCGACCTCCTATTCCGCGACGACGCCTATCTGACGACCTGCGAGGCGACGGTGACCGCCGTCGACGACCGCGGCCTCCGGCTCGACCGGACCGTCTTCTATCCCACCGGCGGCGGGCAGCCCGGCGACAGCGGGCGGCTGGTGCTGGCGGACGGCCGCGCGGTCGCGATCGTCGACACGGTCAAGGGCGACGCGCCGGACGAGGTGATCCACGTCCCGGCCGACGGGACGGAACTGCCGTCCCCCGGCGACAGGGTGACGGCCGAGATCGACTGGCCGCGCCGGCACCGCCACATGCGGATGCACACCGCGATGCATCTGGTCTGCTCGGTCGTCGACGGCGACGTGACCGGCGGCCAGGTCGGCGCGGAGAAGAGCCGGCTCGACTTCAACGTCCCCAGCGGCAGTCTGGACAAGGAGGCGATCACGGAGCGCCTGAACGCCCTGATCGCCGAGGGCCATCCGGTCGAGCCCCGCTGGATCTCCGACGAAGAACTGGCCGCCCGGCCGGAGCTTGTGCGCACCATGTCGGTCAAGCCGCCGAGCGGCAGCGGCCGGGTGCGGCTCCTCCAGATCGGTCCGGAGGACGCGCCGGTCGACCTGCAGCCCTGCGGCGGCACCCATGTGCGCAGCCTCAGCGAGATCGGACCGGTCCGGGTCTCGAAGATCGAGAACAAGGGCAAGCAGAACCGCCGCGTCAACATCGTTCTGGAGGGGGCGTGATGCCCGCTGGCGAACCCGCGCGCGGGCCGGGCGACGATGCTACCGGCGCCCTGATCTCGACGGCCGCCCTGGCCCGGCGGCTGGGCGAGCCGGACCTGAGAATCGTCGACTCGACCTATTTTCTTCCCGCGATGCAGCGCGACGCCCGGTCGGAGTTCGCGGACAGCCACGTGCCGGGCGCGGTCTTCTTCGACATCGACGCGATCGCCGATTCCGAAAGCCCCCTGCCCCACATGCTGCCCGCGCCGAAGGACTTCGCCGCCGCGGTCGGGGCACTGGGCATCGGCAATCGCCACGACGTGGTGTGCTATGACCGGCTGGGGCTGTTCAGTGCGGCCCGGGCATGGTGGATGTTCCGGGTGTTCGGCCACGACCGGGTGGCGGTTCTCGACGGCGGGCTGAAGGCCTGGCTGGCCGAGGGTCGGCCGGTCGAGAGCGGCGAGCCGTCGCCGGTGCCCGAGACCTTCGAAGCGCACTACCGGCCGGAACGGGTCCGGACGTCGGCGGAGGTGGCGACCGGCGTCGCGCCGGTGGTCGACGCCCGCAGTCGCGGCCGGTTCGAGGCGAGCGAGCCCGAGACCTGGCCCGGCCGGCGTGCCGGCCACATCCCCGGAGCCCGCAACCTGCCGTTCAGCGACCTGACCGACCCGGAGACCGGCAGGCTGCTGCCGCCCGAAGCGATTCGCGCCAAGTTCGAGGCCGCCGGGGTGCCGCTCGACCGGCCGGTGGTCACCAGCTGCGGCAGCGGCGTCACCGCCTGCGCCCTGACCCTCGGCCTGCACCTGATCGGCGCTCCGGAGGGCGCGGTGTACGACGGCAGCTGGGCCGAATGGGGCTGGCGCGAGGACCTGCCGATCGAAATCGGCCCACCGAAGTAGGATCGGCGCCGGCCGGGGCCCGCGCCGGGGCTTCCATCACGCGATCACGTCCGCACCAATGCCGCGACGAGGTCCGTTCGGCCGTCTGGAACGGGGGGCAGCGGTGCCACGATCGACGGCTCTTCCGACAGCCGGGCGGCCATCGCGTCCGCGTCCTCCGCCTCGTCGGGACGCCCAGACGCCCGGCAGACGATGGCCTTGAGGCGATGATACCGGCGTTGTCCCGGTCGGAGCTGCAGAGCGCGGTCGACCGCTTCGAGCGCCTTGTCGCCTTGGCCGGCGAGGTGGCAGGCAATCGCCAGAAGGAAGAGCCGGTAGGGTAGCAGCGGGTCGCTTTCGGCGAGGACGACCGCTTTCTCGAGATCGGCGATCGCGGCGTCCATCCGACCGGCAATCATATGCGCCTCCGCCCGGGCGTCGTAGGCGATATGATAGCTGGCATTGAGCGCCAGCGACCGCTCCGCGTCGTGCAGGGCGCCGGCCGCGTCCCGGCGCAGGATGGCGCGGAAGAAGGCGCGGCTGGTGAAGGCGAAGTCGCTGGACGGCGCCAGCTCCACCGCCCGGTCGAGGTCGTCCGCCAGGGCCTCTACCCGCTCCGGCGACGGGTGCTCGAAATGCGCCGCCGCCAGGAAGGTTTCGGCCAGCGCCCGCATCGCCAGCGCGGTGGGGTCGTCGGCGTTGAGGCGCACCGCACGGTCCAGGAGATCCCGCGCGAACGTCCAGCTCTCCACCGTGCATCTGTAGAAGCTGGCGGCTGCACGGGATCGAAGCTCGGACAGGCTGAGCCGGTCGTCGGGCAGATCGGCGAGCCGGTCGTTGTCGAAGGCATTGATCTGGATTCGCAGAGCGGCGACCGATTTCTCGATCAGCTGGTCGCAGAAGGCGAAGACATCGCCTGGGTCGCCCTCGTAGGAGCGCGTCCATTTGGTTTCGCCGCCTTTCCGGACGATGAGCGAGAGCGTCATGCGCCCACGCCGCTCGGAAAGCCGCAGGCGCCCGCGCAGGATGTAGACTGAGCGGTTGTCGCTGCCGGCGTCGTCGAGGACCCGGACCCCCGTGCGGCGCGCCAGGTAATGGATCAGCTGATCGCGCAGATCTTCCGTCGTCGCCCGCGTTTCCGGCGTCTCCGGGGCATAGGTGAAGGGCTCGACCGCGACGGTCGGAAGTTCACCGGCCTTGGCCTGCGGGGCCGCCGCGGCCTGCGGCCGCCACTGATAGCCCGTGACCGGCAGTGCGATGTTCTTGAGCCTGAAGCTGCCGGCGTCGGTGAAGGCTCTGGCCAGGTCGCCCGTCAGCTGGCGGTGCAGGTCCTGGGAGATCATGATGCCGCCGGGCGGCGCCTCCGTCTGCAGCCGCTGCGCAAGGTTGACGCCGGCGCCGTAGAAGTCGGTCCCGTCCTCGACGATCTCGCCCAGATGCAGGCCCATGCGCAGCTTGATCAGCGGATCCGCCGCGAGAGCCTCCTGGATCGCCATGGAGCCGCGCATCGCCTTGGTGATCGAGGAGAAGGCGACGATCCAGCCGTCCCCCATCCGCTTCAGGATCTCGCCGTCGTGCTCGCTCACTGCCGGCTCGAGACAGGTGTCCCTGAGGGAGCGAACGGCATCGATCGCCTTGCCTTCGTCCTCGCTCATCAATCGCGAGTAATCGACCACATCGGCCACCAATAATACGGCCAGTCGGCTGGGCATGTGCGATCCGGTCTTCCAGCAGCGATGCGCTCGGACGACTGTATTGACCGGACGGGATCATTGACAGCGGTAACTGCCGCGCGCCTCGGTCCACCGCACGGCGGGGGCGCCGGGACGGCCCGACGGACGGCCGGCCGGACCTAGGGCAATTCCCGAACTGATGGAATCATCAGTTCGGGAATTGCCCTATCTTCAAAGGCCTAGAGCAACTTATCTGCGCCTCTTGGGACGCAGGTTGCTCTAGGGCGGGATCTCGGAGCCGCCGCCCAGGCCCGCGAACAGCGGCGCGACCTCGCGTTCGTAGGTGGTGTGGTAGGCTCGGAAATCGGTGCCGCCGGTGCCAATGTCGGCGCCGACCTTCTTGAGCTGAACGGCGGCGATGCCGAGATGAGCGCGGTGGAAGCGCAGTTGGGCGGCCTCGTATTGGCGCAGCAGGCCGGCCCAGCGCGGCAGGGCCCGCGCCGCGGTCTCCGCGGTCCCGGCACGGTCGACGGCCGTGCGCCACCAGAAGGCCAGGCTGTGCTGCCGATGGGTCTCGAACCATTCGGCGATCGACCTGCCGTACCGACGGTCGAGCTCCCGTTCCGCAACGTGCGGCAGGCCGCTGGCGTCCGAGGTTCCGCCGCGCCAGTAGGGGCGGTCGACGCCGCTCATGATCTCCAGCCTGCGGAACTGCCAGGACTGGAAGCCGCTGCTGGCGCCGATCGCGGTACGGAATTCCTGGAACGCGCGCAGGCCGGTGAGGATCGGCATGGTGCGGTTGACCGTGTCGTAGAGCGCCGGCACCCGCGCGAGGAAATAGGCCGCCTCCTCCAGCGCTTCGGCCTCGGGCAGGCCGTCGCAGGCACCGAACGCCGCGGCGGTGGCGACGAGGCTGCGGTCCAGGTCGAGAATCATCTGGTGGAACGCCAGCTCGCAGACCTGGTGCACGCAGATGAACAGGTCCTCGTCGGCGGAGGCGGTCAGCGGTCGCTTGGCCGAGAGCAGCTGAGGAAGGCCGTGATAGTCCCAATAGGCCAGTCCGCTCGCGTCGACCGACGGGTCCGTGAGCGGCAACGGCCGGGCGTCGTAGGGGGCGGTCATGGGCGAGTTTCCTCAATCCGACCGGCGGTCACCCGACAGCCGGCATCGGCGCCGTCCCCCCCCCGCTGTCCGGGGCGGACGGTCCCTTCCGATGCCGGGTTTCCCTTCGGCGATCCGGACCCGGCCCTAATGGCTGAGGATCTGGCTCAGGAACAGGCGCCCGCGCTCCGATTTCGGGTTGTTGAAGAATTCGTCGGGCGTGTTCTGCTCGACGATCTGGCCGAAGTCCATGAAGATGATGCGGTTGGCGACCTTCTGGGCGAAGCCCATCTCATGGGTGACGCACAGCATGGTCATGCCTTCCTCCGCCAGCTCGATCATGACGTCGAGCACTTCCTTGATCATCTCCGGGTCGAGGGCCGAGGTCGGTTCGTCGAACAGCATGATCTTCGGCCGCATGCACAGCGAGCGGGCTATCGCCACGCGCTGTTGCTGACCGCCGGACAGCTGACCCGGGTACTTGTCCACCTGTTCGGGGATCTTGACCCGCTCCAGGAAGTACATCGCCGCCTCTTCCGCCTCCTTCTTGGGCACCTTGCGCACCCAGATCGGCGCCAGCGTCAGGTTCTCCAGCACGGTCAGGTGCGGGAACAGGTTGAACTGCTGGAAGACCATGCCGACCTCGCGGCGGATGGCATCGATGTTTTTCAGGTCGTTCTTGACCATGATGCCGTCCACGATCAGGTCGCCCTTCTGGTATTCCTCCAGGGCGTTGATGCAGCGGATCAAGGTCGACTTGCCGGAGCCCGAAGGCCCGCAGATCACGATCTTCTCGCCCTGGTCGACCGTCAGGTCGACGTCCTTCAGGACATGGAAATCGCCGTACCACTTGTTCAGGTTCTGGATCTGGATGACCGGGTCGGTCGAGGCGTAGGGCGCCGCGGCCGCGTCGGCCTTTCGGGGGGCGGTGTCGACGGTCATGGGTCGGTCTCTCCGATCAGCGGCGCCGGCTGCGGCCGGTCTCGAGCTTGGCCTCGAGCGCCTGCGAATACTTCGACATCGAGTAGCAGAACACCCAGTAGATCAGGCCGATGAAGATGTAGGCTTCCTTGTACATCGACCGCCAGCCCGGCTCGGTCAGCGCGGTCTTGGTCGCGCCCAGCAGGTCGAACAGGCCGATGATCACGACCAGCGAGGTGTCCTTGAAGAAACCGATGAAGGTATTGACCAGCGGTGGGATCGAAATGGTCAGCGCCTGGGGCAGGATGATCAGCCGCATCTTCCGCCAGTAGCCGAGACCGAGGCTGTCGGCCGCTTCATACTGCCCCTTCGGGATCGCCTGCAGGCCACCGCGCACGACCTCCGCAAGATAGGCGGCGGCGAACATGATCATGCCGATCTGGGCGCGCAGCAGCTTGTCGATGGTCAGGTCCGTCGGGAAGAACAGCGGGATCATCACCGACGCCATGAACAGGATCGTGATCAGCGGCACGCCGCGGATCAGCTCGATATAGACGATGCAGAAGGTGCGGATTGCCGGCAGGTTGGAGCGCCGACCGAGCGCCAGCAGGATGCCCAGCGGAAACGCCACCGCGAGGCCGATGAACGACAGCCCAAGGGTGAGCGGCAGGCCGCCCCACTGGGTGTTCGGGACCTCCGTCAGGCCGAAGACGCCACCGGACATCAGGATCCAGATCGCCGGCGCACCGATCGCCCATGCCGCGATCATTGCCTTGCCCCACAGGCGCGGATTGGCCGACGCCACGATCAGTCCGACCGCCAGCAGCAGCGCCAGTGTCGGCCGCCACTGCTCCTGGAACGGGTAGAGGCCGAACAGCATGAACCGCGCCTTCTCGTGCAGGAAGGCCCAGCAGGCGCCGGTGGCCTCGGCGCAGACCTCCGGCGGACCGGCGTGCCAGACGGCATTGATGGTCAGCCAGGAGAACAGTCCGGGCACGATCTCGATGATGCCCCAGACGATGACAAGGGTGAGCAGCGAATTGTACCAGGTGTTGAAGAGATTCGCGCGCAGCCAGCCGAGGACGCCGATCGACACCCGGGGCGGACCGCTGGAAGCGACCGACGAGGCGGCGCCGGAATGGATCTGGTCGGCCATCGCTCAGCGCTCCACCAATGCGATCTTTTTGTTGTACCAGTTCATGAAGACCGAGATGCTCAGGCTCAAGGTCAGATAGACGGCCATGAAGATCGAGATCGCCTCGATCGCCTGGCCGGTCTGGTTCAGAGTCGTATTTCCGATCGACACCAGGTCGGGATAGCCGATCGCGACGGCGAGCGAGCTGTTCTTGGTCAGGTTGAGGTACTGGCTCGTGGTCGGCGGAATGATCACCCGCAACGCCTGCGGCAGGACGATCAGCCTGAGGATCAGGTTGGACCGGAGGCCGAGCGCGGCCGCCGCCTCGGTCTGGCCGTAGCTGACCGCGAGGATGCCCGAGCGGACGATCTCGGCGATGAATCCGGCGGTGTAGATCGACAGGCCGAGAAAGAGCGCCGCGAATTCCGGCGACACCGTGATTCCGCCGGTGAACCGGAAGCCGGTCATTTCCGGCACGTTCATCGCGGTCGGCGCGCCCCACAGGAGCCACGCCGCGAAAGGCAATCCGACGACGATGGCGCCCCCCGCCTTCCAGATCGGGAACTGCTGGCCGGTTCGGTTCTGCCGCGCCTTGGCCCAGCGGGCCAGGAACCAGGTGATGACCACGGCCAGCGCCAGGGCGACCAGTACCGCGGTCCACGCGGGATGGGCCTCGGGGACCGGGAACTTGCCGCCTCGGTTGGAGAAGAAGATGCCGGGCAGCGGGTTCGCCGCCTCCCGCGGGTGCGGCAGGCTGACCGTGATGAAGCCGTACCAGATGAACAGCTGCAGCAGCAGGGGGATGTTGCGGGTCACCTCGACGTACATCGACGCCAGCTTCGCGACCAGCCAGTTCGAGCTGAGCCGCGCCACGCCGATCACGACGCCGAGGATGGTGGCGGCGACGATGCCGAGCACGGCCACCTTGAAGGTGTTCAGGATGCCGACCACGAACGCGCGGGAGTAGGTGTTCGACGCGTCATAGGCGATCAGCGATTCGGAAATGGCGAAGCCTGCATCGCGCTCCAGGAAACCGAAGCCGCTGGCGATGTTCTGCCGGGCCAGGTTCGCCATGGTGTTGGAAACGAGATACCAGCCGACCAGGATGACGCCGGCGACCATGACGAGTTGCCAGAGGATCCCGCGGATGCGCGGGTCATGCCACCAGATGGAAAGCGTGCTCCGGCCGCCGGTTCCGGCTGCCGGCCTGTCGTCGCGGGTCTCGACCGTCACGAACGGCCCTCCAATCGGCGGCGCGGACCCTCGCAGGGCCGCGCCTCGTCCACCCGTTTTTCTGTTCGACGGGATCGAGCGCCGCTCCGGCGACCGCAAGGACGGTGCCGGAGCGGCGACGATCACGCGATCCTCAGCGGATCGGCATGGCGTACATCAGGCCGCCTTCGGTCCACAGCGCATTGACGCCGCGGTCCAGCCCGATCGGGGTTTCCGGACCCACATTGCGTTCGAAGATCTCGCCGTAGTTGCCGACGGATTCGATCGCCCGCTTCGCCCATTCCTCGTCCAGGCCGAGCGCCTCGCCCATGCCGGGGCTGATGCCGAGCAGCCGCTGAATGGTCGGATCCTCGGAGTCCATGGAACTCTCGACGTTCTCCGAGGTGATGCCCTTCTCCTCCGCCTCGATCAGCGCGAACACGACCCACTTCACCGCGTCGAAGAACTGGTCATCGCCGTGGGGAACAGCCGGGCCAAGCGGCTCCTTCGAGATGGTCTCCGGCAGGATCATGTAGTCGTCGGGGTTCGGCGCCTCGGTCCGGATCGACGCCAGGCCCGACCGGTCGGTGGTGTAGACGTCGCAGCGGCCGGCGAAGAACGCGGCGTTCAGCTCGGCCAGCTGTTCGATGACGACCGGCTCGAACTCCATGTTGTTGGCGCGGAAGAAGTCCGCCAGGTTGAGCTCGGTCGTCGTGCCCGGCTGGACGCAGACGGCCGCGCCTTCCAGTTCCATTGCGCTGGTCACGCCGAGCGCCTTCGGCACCATGAACCCCTGACCGTCGTAGAAGGTGATCGGGGCGAAGTTGATGCCGAGGGCTGTGTCGCGCGTCAGGGTCCAGGTCGTGTTGCGCGACAGGATGTCGACCTCGCCCGACTGGAGCGCCGTGAAGCGCTGCTGGGCGGTCAGCGCGACGAACTCGATCGCGTCGGGGTCGCCGAGGATTGCCGCCGCGACGGCACGGCAGACATCGACGTCGAGTCCAGTCCAGTTGCCTTCGCTGTCCGGATTGGAGAAGCCTGCAAGGCCGGTGCTGACGCCGCAGTTGAGCGTCCCGCGCTCCATCACCGCGTCGAGCACCTCACCCGCCGAAGCCTGTCCCGCCAGGGCCGCCGTCGAAACGGCCGCGCCGGCCGCGAGCATCGTCTTGAATCGCATGTCACTCCCACCCTTGTTCGTGGATCTTGGTGTGTTGCCTCCAGGCGCGGTTCTGCGCCCTGACATCCTTGTAGCAAGCTTTGCGCCATCTTTGGTAGGCATTGTTTGATGCAATAAATGGCGGATTTCAGCCATTGCGGTGCAGCATGCCGCCTGCATCGCGAGCAAAGTGCCCATCATTCAGGCACTTAGGGTAGCGGTTCGGTGGACAATTGGGAATTGACCGACTGCCGCCGTCTCCCGAAGATGGCGCCCTCGACCGGCCCTGCACAGCCGGCCTGGTCACCCGCCCCGCCTGCCGGAGTCGCCGTTTCCGATCATGAAGCGCCCATACCGCCAGAACACGACGCTGGTTCACGCCGGCCGTCATCCCGACCAGAACCACGGCATCCTGAACCCGCCCGTCTATCACGCCTCGACCATCACTTGGCCGAGCGTGGAGCACATGCATGCGGTGCATTCGGCGCCGTTCGACCATTGGAGCTACGGGCGCACCGGCACTCCGACCACCGCGGCCTTCGAGGAGGCGGTGGCCGCGCTGGAAGGCGGGCACCGCGCGATCGCCACGCCGTCCGGGCTGTCGGCCATCGCGCTCTCGATCGGCGCCTTCGTCTCGGCGGGCGACCACGTGCTGATGACCGATACCTGCTACGGCCCGACCCGCAAGTTCTGCGACCGGGTGCTGAAGCGGTTCGGGGTCGACGTCACCTACTACGACCCGCTGGTGGGTGCCCGCATTGCCGACTTGATCCGCGACGAGACCCGGATCGTCTACATGGAATCGCCCGGCTCAAGCACCTTCGAGATCCAGGACGTGCCGGCAATCGCCGCGGCCGCGCGGGCGGCGGGGGCGGTCAGCATGATCGACAATACCTGGGCGACGCCGTTGCTGTTCCGGCCGATCGACCATGGCGTCGACATCTCGATCCACGCCGCCACCAAATACATGGTCGGTCATTCGGACGCCATGATGGGCGTCGCCGTGTGCCGGACGAAGGAGCAGTTCGTCGCGGTAAAGACGCACGCCCAGTTGAACGGCAATTCGGCGGCGCCGGACGATCTCTACCTCGCCCAGCGGGGCCTGCGCACCATGGCCGTGCGCCTGAAGCAGCACGAGGAGAACGCGCTGATCGTGGCGCGCTGGCTGCAAGACCGGCCGGAGGTGGCGCGGGTCCTGTTCCCGGCCTTGCCCGACGATCCGGGCCACGCCCTCTGGAAACGCGACTTCGCCGGTGCGTCGGGTCTGTTCGGCGTGCTGCTGAAGCCGGTCCCCGAGGCAGCCGTCGGCGCCATGCTGAACGGGCTCGAGCTCTTTCCCATGGGCGCCAGCTGGGGCGGCTATGAAAGCCTGATCCTGCCGATCGACATGAAGGGCCTGCGCAGCCTCCAGCCCTGGCCCGCGGAAGGACCGCTGCTGCGTCTCCATATCGGGCTGGAGGATCCGGAAGATCTGATCGAGGACCTCGAGCGGGGCCTGGAGCGGTTGAATGCCCATGCCCGCGCCGCCTGAGGGCACCCCTGCCCTGCCCGACGCGTTGATCGACACCTTGGCGTTCGACGCCGACGGCCTCATTCCGGCGATTGCCCAGCAGCACGACACCGGCGAGGTGCTGATGGTCGCCTGGATGAACCGAGAGGCCCTCGCCGAAACGGTCGCCACCGGTCGCGTCTGCTATTGGTCGCGGTCGCGAAGGTCGCTGTGGCGCAAGGGCGAAACCTCGGGTCAGGTCCAAAGGCTGGTCGAACTGCGGGTGGACTGCGACGGCGACGTCCTGCTGCTCCAGGTCGACCAGACGGGCGTCGCCTGCCATACCGGGCGCCGATCCTGTTTCTTCCGCGCGCTGAGGAACGGAACCCTTGTGGAGATCGCGGACCCTGATGCCGATCCGGCGACCCTCTACGGCGGTTCGCCCGCCATGCCCCGCTAGGCCGGGCGGCATGCCGCGAGACGCGAAAGCTAAACGAGCCACGCAACTCTTGATCCAGATCAAGGCAGACTGAGGCGACCCGATTATAGAGTTGGATCGTCTCTAACCCTCCCTGTCTTGACCTGAGTGGCCGGAGTTCCTGTGACGAGGAGCCCGGCCCCTTTTTTTTGTCGCCCATTCGGCATGCGGCCAGATCAAGCCGGCTCCGCCACGGCAACCACCCAACCGACGGTCCTGATGTCCGCTACCACCGGAAGCAGCAGGAGGTTCTCTGCCGCCGCTTCGGCGCCGGCGTCCGCAATCTCGCCCAGAACCATGACCGGGTCGCCGATCATCGCTGCATAGTCCACGAAGCTCCGCAACGGATGGTCGTCCGGCACCGGGTCGCCGGGCTGGAGGGCGCCGATCGCGCTGCGGATGCCCGGTCCGACATGCTCCACGACGAGTTCCCCGGATTCCGGCCGCATGGCGAAGACTGCGGCCGCATCCTGCCGAGGGCCCAGAACCTCCGCGGTAAAGCTGACACGCCCGGTACGGCCGTCGCCCCACCGTTCGTCGTGCCATTGGCGAAGGCACGCCCCCAGCCGACCGGCGAGCCGCGGCGGGTTGCGCACGAATCCCGTCGAGCGAAAGCGGGAGGGCGAGAGGCGATGCGGCAGCAAGGGCGTCGTCCCACGATGCGGCCTCTGAGAGGCGGGGAACGAATCGACCCCCCGATTGTCCGCCCATCCTCATCCCAGGTCGAATCCTGAATGGACCCGATTTCCCAAGACCAGTGTTCGGATCTCGCGCAACGGAAGGAAACCTCCACCGCAAGCGGCAGATGCCTACCAACGGCATGATGGAACTAAGCCGTTTGCTCCTACGGTTGTGTCCTGTGCGCGCCCAACTCGGCGAAGATTTGCCGATAATGGGAGGATCGATTTCCGGCGTGCCTGCCGGTTGTTTCCGGATGCGTCCTCGGAGTAAGCGTAACTTGGCACCGGCAGAGATCAACGTGGTTCTCGTGGGCGGCGACGTTCTGCTGAGAGAAGGCCTTCGCCGGCTGCTGCTGAGCGGACCCACCCGCGTGACGGAGGTCTTCCCCTCTCTGGACGACCTGTCGGTCGAAGCCATTCCCTCCGACACCCGGTGCCTTGTCCTGCTGCACCGGTCGCGATCGATCGAAATCGACGAGGTGGTCGCCCGGCTGCATGGGGCAATGCCGGAACTTCGGATCGTGCTGCTGGAGCCCGAGAAGGGTGCCGAGGGCGTGGTCTCCGCTCTGCGCGCGGGTGTCGACGGCTATTTCCACCTGGGAATCTCGGCGGAGGCTCTGGTCTACGCCATCGTGACCGCCGTCATGGGGGAGCCGATCGTCGCCACCCGGATGGTCGAGCCGCTGTTGCCGAAGAACGGACGGCCCGCCCCCGGACAGGGTCGCCATGAGGCTGTCCTCGACCTGACCGAGCGGGAACGCGCGATCCTCGATTGCCTGGTCCGCGGCGATCCGAACAAGGAGATCGGACGCCTGTTCGGCGTCTCCGAAGCGTCGGTCAAACGCCAGGTCCGGGCATTGCTCCAGAAGATCGGCGTCTCCAACCGCACTCAGGCCGCGGTCTGGGCGATGGAACGGACCGGCCAGCGCTGACCGACCGGCCGGACCGCCTACTCCACCCCGGCCTTGGACGACTTGCGATGCCGGAACAGGTGGACGTGCCCGGCATCGTAGAGCCGGCTGTCCTCGAACTCCGCCGGCTCCAGAACGCGCCCGACCAGGATCAGCGCGGTCCGCGTGATCTTGGCGGCCCGAACCTTCTCCCGGATGTCGGCCAGCGTGCCGCGGATCACCACCTCGTCGGGCCACGAGACGCGATAGGCGACGACCACCGGGCAGTCCTCGCCATAGTGCGGCACCAGGCTGTCGACGACATGACGCACGTTGCGCACCGAGAGATGGATCGCCAGCGTCGCGCCGGACCGGCCAAAGGTCTCCAAAGTTTCGTCGTTCGGCATGGCGGAGGCCTTCATGGCGGTCCGCGTCAGCACCACGGACTGGCTGACGCCCGGCAGCGTCAGTTCGGCCTTCAGGCTGGCCGCGGCGGCGGCGAAGGCGGGGACTCCGGGGACGATCTCGTAAGCGATGCCGGCCGCGTCGAGCCGCCGCATCTGCTCGCCGATCGCACCATAGAGCGACGGGTCCCCGCTGTGCACCCGCGCCACGTCCTGCCCTGCGGCATGGGCGACCTCGATCTCGGCGATGATCCCGTCGAGCGTCATCGAGGCCGTGTCGACCACCCGGGCACCCGCCGGCGCGAAGGCGACCACCGCCTCGGAGACCAGCGAGCCCGCATAGAGGCACACCGGACAGCGTTCGATCAGGTCGCGGCCGCGGACGGTGATCAGGTCGGCGGCGCCCGGGCCAGCGCCGATGAAATGAACGGTCACGAGACGGTCTCCCCGGAATTCGACTTCAGGCGGGACGTGGGCTTGTCGGCATAGCCGCGCGGCGTATAGACCATCGTGCGGCCGTGGCGGCCCTCCACCCGGCGGGTGGTCGAGGCGCCGATCAGGACGACGGTCAGCATGTCGACCCGGTCGGCCGACAGGGCGCCCAGCGTCGTGACGGCGACCTGCTCACCGGGCCGTCCCAGATCCCGGCCCAGCACGACCGGCGTCTCGGGAGGCCGGTGCGCCAGCAGGATCTCTCGCGCCCGCCCCAGCTGGGCCGTGCGGCGGCGCGACACGGGGTTGTAGAGCGCCACCACGAAATCCCCCTGCCCCGCCGCGGCCAGCCGCTTTTCGATCACCGGCCAGGGTGTCAGCAGGTCGGAGAGGGAGATCGTGCAGAAATCGTGGCCCAGCGGCGCCCCGACCCGAGCCGCCGCGGCCTGAAGCGCGCTGATCCCCGGCAGCGTGGAGACCGCGACCCGGCGCCAGTCCTCCCGCCCTGCCTTGTCCAGGAGTTCGTAGACCAGCGTCGCCATGGCGTAGATGCCGGGGTCCCCGGACGACACCAGCGCCACCTGCCGCCCTGCCGCAGCCAGGTCGAGCGCCAGGCGCGCCCGGTCCTCCTCCGCTCCCAGCGGCAGCACGTGGCGGATCTTGCCTTCCGCCGCGGCGCCCAGCAGGTCGAGATAGAGGCCGTAGCCGACCAGGTCGGTCGCCCGCGCCACCGCCGCCTCGGCCTCCGGCGTCCGCCACAGCGGCGTCCCTGGACCGGTGCCCACGATGGCGAGGCTGCCGCGCGCGCGGCCGACGGCCCGTGGATCGATCGGCGCCGGCGCGCGGGCGATGGCGCAGGTGGCGCCGCGCGACTTGCGCTTCGGCACCGCCAGGACGCCCCCCGGTCCGGCCGCCGCCAGCGCGGCCGCCTCCGCCACGCCGTGGCAGCCCACCTCGCGGAACACGGCCTCCGACGGCGTGGCGAGGCGCGGCGTCTCGGCCTCCAGCCGGGCCGCGTCGAACACCCGCAACGGCACGCCCAGCCGGCCGGCGAGGGCGATCAGCGCGGGCTCATCTTCCTTGAGGTCGAGCGAGAAGACGCCGGCGACCGAGGCCTCCGCAAGGTCGGTCGATCGAAACGTCTCGCGGACCAGCGCCTCGACCTCCTCTGCAGGGCAGCCGCGTTCGCAGCCGATGCCGAGCGCGAGGGACGCGGGGTGGTAGACCAGCCGATCCGGATCCGGTGGCATCTCGTGGTCGGTGGCCACTATGGACAGCGGCGCTGTCGGATCCCGGTTCAGTTCGGCGGTCTCCAGCCAGGGCAGCGATCCTTCCAGGCGCACCGCCTCCCCGGCGATCAGGCGCGCGGCGACGCGCTTGTACGGGGCCGCATCGGCCAGGCGCCATCCCCGCGGCGGGGCGTCCAGGGCCACGCCAAGGCGCCGGTCGCCCGCGGTGGTAACCGCCGCGACTCCGCCGAGCGACCCCGCTATCCGCTCTGCCAGGGCATTGGCGCCGCGGTGGCCGCCCAGCAGAGGCACGACCCCGGAACCGTCCTCCGCCACGGCCAGGACCGGGGGTTCCGCCGCCTTGTCGCCCAGGACGGGGGCGAGGGTGCGGACCAGGATCGCCGCCGCGCAGATCCCGATGATCGGCCGGCCGGCGGCGAACAGCGAACGCACCGTAGCGCCGACATCCTGAAGCGGCGCCGCGTCGTTCCCGCCGTCGCCATGTCGGGCGAGGATCTCCGCCCCCGGCAGCACGGCTGCCCGCAGCCGCCGCCCCGTCTCCAGCCCGCCCGGCGTCAGCGCCAGGATCGCCGGCCTCCGCCCGTCTCGAGCGCCGCCGTCTAGAGCGTCCATGCCGCCCCCCGCGCATGCACCAGGATCATCGAGAAATAGGGCACCGCCTCCGGATCGACCGCCGCGACCGGCAGAATCCGTTGCTGCTCGCCCATGGTCGCCCGCTCCACATAGCGTGCCCGTCCGGCGAGCCCCAACCGGTCGAGCACGGCGCGCACCTTGGCGAAATGACGGCCCAGCTTCAGGATCGCCGCGGCGTCGGCGGTCGCCAGCGCCGCCTCCAGCCGGTTTTCCTCGATCGGGGCCGGCAGAACCGTCAAGACGTCGTTTCGGGCCGCCAGCGGCGCATCGAGCACCGCCGAGCAGGCCATCATCGACGACACCCCCGGCACCACGTGCACCGGGAAGCGGTCGACCATGCGGCCGAACAGGTACATGAACGAGCCATAGAAGAACGGGTCCCCCTCGCACAGCACCGCTACGTCGCGGCCCGCCGACAGGTGGCCCGCCATCTCGTCCGCCGCGCGGTCGTAGACCTCCTGCGCCGGGAAGCGCGCCACCGACATCGGCATGCGGATGGCGATCTCGGTCTGGCCGCCCGGCAGGTGCTCCTCCACGATCGAGCGTGCCAGGCTCGGCCCCTCCTCCGGCGCCGGCCAGGCCAGCACCGGGCATGCCCGCAGCAGGCGCAGGGCCTTGAGCGTGATCAGCTCCGGATCGCCCGGGCCGACGCCGAGGCCGTAGAGGGTGCCGGGCGCCGTCATGCGCCCGTGTCCGGCCAGGGCTTTGTCGCCGCGAGCTGGGTCACGGTCATCTGGTGCTTCCATCCTTCGAACGGGCCGACCGGTTCGGCCCGGCTGACCGCGATGCGGGAAAGGTCGCCGCCCAGGCGCCCGTGCCAGGCGAGCACCTCCGCCTCGCCCTGCAGCGTCACCACGTTGGCGACCAGACGCCCGCCGGGGCCGAGGGCCTGCCAGCAGGCCTCCATCGTGCCCGGCGCCGTGATTCCGCCGCCGACGAAGACCGCGTCCGGAGCCGGCAGGGTCTCAAGGACCGCGGGGGCACGCCCGTCGACCACCTCGAGCTGCGGCGTTCCGAGCGCCAGGGCGTTGTCGGCGATCATCGCCCGGCGCTCTGCGACCGGCTCGATCGCCAGGGCCCGCCCGCCTGGAGACGCGCGCAGCCATTCGATCGCGACCGAGCCGCAGCCGGCCCCCACGTCCCACAGCACCTGCCCAGGGCCGGGCGCCAGCATCGCCAGCGTCGCCGCCCGTACCGCCCGCTTGGTCAGCTTGCCGTCGTGGCGGAACGCGTCGTCAGGCAGGCCGGGCACGACCGGCAGCGGTCGGGCTTGCGCCATCGCCTGAAGTTCGATGGCCAAGGTATTGAAGTCGGGCACGGCATTGGCCGTCCATCCCGCCGCCGTCGCCTCGACCCGAACCTCCTCCGGCCCGTCCATATGGGCGAGCGCCACCAGGCGGCTCGGCCCCCAGCCATGCCGGCGCAGCAGCGCCGCCACAGCGGCCGGCGTCCCGCCGTCGTGGCTCAGCGCCAGGATCCGGCGGCCGGGTTGGAGCTCCGGCAGGATCAGTTCCAGCGGCCGGCCGTGCAGGGTCAGGCACGCCACCTCCGCCAGCGGCCAGCCGAGCCGCGCCGCCGCCAGCGAGAAGGCGGAAACGCCGGGCACGATCGTCATCTCGTCGCGCGCGAACCGCCGCGCCAGGGTCACGCCGACGCCGAAATGCATCGGATCGCCGGTCGCCAGGACGCAGACCCGCCGCCCCCGACGCTCCGCGATCGCGCCGATCAGGGCCGACAGCGGGCTGGGCCAGACCAGCCGTTCGCGGGCGTCGGGCGGCAGCATGGCGAGGTGCCGGTCGCCGCCGACCAGAACCTCGGCCGCGTCGACCAGCGCGCGCGCCGCCGGCGCCAGGCCGGGGAGCCCCTCCTCGCCGATTCCCACGACGGACAGCCAGGGTGCATCGCTCACGTCCGCAGCCCTCCGGCGATGGCATTGACCGCGGCCGCCGCCATGGCGCTGCCGCCGCGCCGGCCGTGCAGGGTCAGGTACGGCACGCCGAGGCCGAGCGTCGCCAGCGCCTGCTTCGATTCCGCGGCGCCGACGAAACCGACCGGGAAGGCCAGGATCGCGGCCGGCGGTGCCGCGCCCTCGTCCCGGATCGCCTGGAGCAGGGCGTAGAGGGTGGTCGGTGCGTTGCCGATCGCCACGACGGCGCCGTCCAGCAGGCGGTGCTCGTGCCACAGCCGAACCTGCGCCGCGGAGCGGGTGGTCGCCATGGCGGTGGCCAACTGCGCGGTCTCCTCATGATCGACGAAGCTGCCGACCGGCGTACCCTCCGGCAACAGGCGGCTCATGATGCCCGAGACGACGGCGTTGCAGTCGGCCAGGACCGGCCGACCGGCCGCCAGGGCCGCCCGCCCGGCCGCCACCGGATCGCCCGACCAGCCCAGGTCGTCGACGATGTCCGGCATGCCGCACGCATGAACCAGCCGGACCGCCACCTCCTGCAGCTCCGGCGGCAGTTTCGCCAGCGGTGCCTCCGCCCGCACGATCTCGAACGACTTCCGGTAGATCGCCTGAGGGTCCCTCAGCCAGCCCTCCAGCGGGTAGGGTGGCGTCAGGGCCGCCGCCGCGGCGTCCGCCGCCCCGTCGGGATCGATCGGACGGTCGGTCAGGCCGAGGATCCAGGCCTCCTCGCGCTCCACGGCCGAGCGCTCGACCTCGCCCAGGCCCGGATCGCCGGCGAACAGGACGGCAAGGCGTCCGGCGGCGTCGAGCCGGCCGAACAGCCTGGCGATGGTCGCGACCTGCCGCTCGTCCTTGACCGATCCCAGATCCGGGTCGGGCCGGACGATCGACGGCCAGACCTCCGCCAGCACCCCGTGCCCCGGCGGAACGGCGGGCGTGCCAAGGCCGGTCTGGAACGGCCAGACGGAGAGAAAGGCGCCGATCTCCGGGTCGTCGAGCAGTTGCTTCACCCGCGGAATGCCGGTCAGCGTCTGGCTCCCGACGGAGCCGGTATAGGCCAGCTTCCAGGCGGGCTGGGTGCCCTTGAGACGGGCTTCGCACAGCCGGCGTTCAGCGAGATCGTTGGGCCCGTGCGGCCGGCGGGCGCGGCGGACAAGGTGCGGGTCCTCGTGCGCGCCATCGTGGCCCCAGAACGGGAAGGCCTCGCCGGTCAGCCGACGGTTGAGCTCGGCCCCGACGCGGAAGCGGTTGTTGGCGTTGTCCTCGCCGTCTTCCAGCAGTTCGTCGATCACCGTCCAGATGGTCTTCCAGTCGGCTTCCTCCCCGCCGAGCCGCGCCGCTGTCCCCGCGGCATAGCCGAACGGGAAATCGAAGCCGACCAGCACCCGCCGGCCTTCGGCAAACTCCCCCGCCAGCGTCGACGCGAGCTGCCGCGCCGCCTCGGCACGGGTCGGCGGATTGGCCGTCTCTGCGACGGCGACGCTCCGGTCGTCCCGGCGGGCGAGCGCCCACCAGATCGAATCCGGCCCGGTCGTCGGCTGCTTGGCCGCACTCCAGTCGACGATCAGGTAGGCGTCGAACAGCGGCGCATCGAACGAGGACAGGGACACGCGCGTGCTCCGCCTACTCCCCCGCCGCCTTTTTCATGCTGACCGGACCCAACGGGTGGTCGGCATGCGGGTACGGGTGGTGGTGATGGTCGTGGCCATGGCCATGGCCGTTTGAGTGACCGTGGCCGTGTGAGTGACCGTGGCCGTGTGAGTGACCGTGGGCGTGCTCGTGGTGGTGAGCATGCTCGTGGCCGTGCGCGTGCTGGCGGTCGTGATGAGGATGCTCGTGGTGGTGGGCGTGGTCGTGCTCGTCGGCGTGATGGTCGTGGCCGTGGTCGTGGCCGTGGTCGTGGCCGTGCCCGTCGCCGACCTCGCCGGTGCCGATGCCCTCGACGTGATGGTGGTGGCTCTCCTGGACGAGGCCGACCTCGTCCTCGAAGCCCAGCACCTGCTGGCGGTACTTGCACATCTGGCAGTTCATGTTGCCGGTGCCTTCCAGGATCTCCATGACCCGGTCGGCGAAGGTGTCGATCACCAGCGGATGGTCGTTGAGATAGGGCGCCTTGATGAACTCGATCTCAGGGTGCCGCGCCGCGACCTGGTCGGTGTAGTCGTAGATTCGCCGCACCAGGATGCCGGTGAACAGGAAGTACGGGAACACGACGATCCGCTTGTAGCCGAGCCGCGCCGCGTGCTCCAGCCCTGGCTCGACCAGCGGGAAGGTGACGCCGGAATAGCAGACCTCGCCCCAGCCGAAGCCCATGCCTTCCCACAGCATGCGCATGACCTTGGAGACGTTGGAGTTGGCGTCTGGATCCGAAGCGCCGCGGCCGACCACCATGAGCATGGTGTCGTGATAGGGCGGCTTGACGCCGTGGGCGTCGAGGGCCTGCTGGATGCGCTCTCCGGCGGCGCGGATCATCTTCAGGTCGATACCCAGTTCCCGGCCGAACTTGACCTCCACGCCCGGGTTCTGGGCCATGTAGGTGTTCAGGACCGACGGCACGTCGTTCTTGACGTGGCCGGCGGCGAACAGCATCCCCGGCACTGCCAGGATCCGGGTGTTGCCGCGGGCGACCAGCTTGTCGAGCCCGTCGCGCAGCACCGGCGTCGCGAACTCCAGAAAGCCGTATTCGATGTCCCAGTGGGGCATCTTTTCCCGGAAATGGGTTGCGATCTGCTCGAACTCGCGGACAGCCCCGACATCGCGGCTGCCGTGGCCGCACACCATGACGGCGGTCTTCGGTTCCATGGGTCAGGCTCCCTGCTGATCTGTCATGAGAATCAAGATCGGTGCCCCCTCCCCACGCACATGCGTGGGGAGGTGCCTCGCCGGAGGCGAGGCGGAGGGGCAACGGTGGCCGGCCCGAGGCTGCGGCCGTGCCCCCCAGTCTCGCCTGGCGGCGAGACAGCCCCCCATCTGGCGATGGGGGGCCGGCACCGGTTTCGTCCGCTCGCGGAAGGCAGTATAGACCGCGCCATGCTCGCCCCCCTGCTCCTTTCCCTGCCCGATCCCGCCGTCGCCGGCGGCGTGTTCGCCATCCTTCTTGCCGCGCTGGCGCTCGACGCGCTGGCAGGCGATCCGATGTGGCTCTACCGGCGCGTGCCGCATCCGGTCGTGCTGATCGGTCGGCTGGTCGGCGCGCTGGAGGGCCAGCTGAATCGGGCCGGGAGGCCGGCCGGCACGCGCATGGCGCTGGGCATCGCGACCGTCGTCCTGACGGTCGGCGCCGCGGCGGTCGCCGGCTGGGCGCTGGCCGCCCTCCTGCGGCTGCCGGAGATCGCGGCCTGGGGCTGGGTCGTGGAGGCGGCCCTGGCCAGCACGCTGATCGCCTGGCGCGGCCTGGACGACCACGTTCGCGCCGTGGCCCGGGGACTCGAGGACGGCGGCCTTGCCGGCGGACGGGAGGCGGTGCGCCACATCGTCGGCCGCGACCCGGAGACCCTGGACGAGGCCGGCGTCGCCCGGGCCGCGATCGAATCGGCAGCGGAGAACTGGTCCGACGGCGTCGGTGCGCCGGTCTTCTGGTTCGTGCTGCTGGGGCTGCCGGGACTGGCCGCCTACAAGGCGATCAACACCCTGGACAGCATGATCGGCCACCGCAGCGAGCGGTATCGCACGTTCGGCTGGGCGGCAGCGCGGCTCGACGACGTCGCGAACCTGATCCCGGCGCGATTGAGCGGCCTGCTGTTCTGCGCGGCAGCGGCGATCCTGCCTGGGATGTCCGGCCGTAACGCGTTCCGAACGATGCCGCGGGACGCGGGCAAGCACCGATCGCCCAACGCCGGCTGGCCCGAATCCGCCACGGCTGGCGCGCTGGGCATCGCCCTCGCCGGCCCGCGGACCTATGGCGACGAGGTCGTGCGCGACCCCTGGATCGGCGACGGCAGCCCCGACGCCACCGCCGTCGACATCCGCCGGGCGCTGCGGCTGACCGCGGCGGCACAGGCCCTGCTCGGCGCCGGCGCGGCGGCCGGGGCGCTGGTGCTGGCGCTCTGAGGCGGAGACGCGCGTCAGCGGGCGCATGCCACCTCCCACAGGCGATCCAACGCCAGATGCGCCTCGAGGTGGTCGGCCAGGGCATCGAGCGTGCCCTCGACCTGTGCCTCGTAGGCGAGGCCGCTGTCGGCGCGGATCTTCAGCCGGTTGAGGAAGGCGTGGCGGAAGCCGTCGGCGGCGAACAGGCCGTGGACGTAGCAGCCCATCACCCGGCCGTCCGCGGAGATCGCGCCGTCCGGCCGCCCGGTCCCGTCGGGCCCGCCGGCGAGGTCGAGCAGCGGGGCCGCGGTGGCCGGCCCCGACGTCTCGCCGACATGCATCTCATAGCCGCGCACCGCCTGCCGGTCGAGCCGGCAGGCGCCCTCGACCTCCACCAGCCGCTTGTCGCCGGTCAGGACGGTGTCGACCTCCAGCAGTCCCAACCCCTCGGCGGTCGCCGGCGGTCCCTCGATGCCGCCGGGATCGGCGATCGTCCGGCCGAGCATCTGGTAGCCGCCGCACAGGCCCAGCAGGTGGCCGCCGCGCCGCAGATGGGCAGCGAGGTCGGTGTGCCAACCTTCCCGCCGCAGCACCGCCAGGTCGGACAGGGTCGCCTTGGATCCTGGCAGGATGACGAGATCGCAGTCGCCGGGGATGGCCTCTCCCCGACGCACCATGACGACGGTCACGTCCGGCTCCGCGCGCAGCGGGTCCAGGTCGTCGAAATTGGAGATCCGGGGCAAGGCCGGCACCGCCACCTTGATCGGCCGGTCGTCGCCGCCCGTGGCGTACCGGTCGACCGCCATGCCGTCCTCCGCCGGCAGCCGGGCCGCCCCGGCGAAGAAGGGAACGATGCCGAAACTGTCGAGACCGCTGCGCTCGCGCAGGATCTCGACGGCGCCGCCGAACAGGCTGACATCGCCGCGGAACCGGTTGATCACATAGCCCTTGAGCCGCGCCCGCTCCGGCGCCGGCAGCAGCAGGGCGGTACCGACGATGGACGCGATGACGCCGCCCCGGTCGATGTCGGCGACCAGGATCACCGGCACGTCGGCCGCCTCGGCGAAGCCCATGTTGGCGATGTCGCCGGCGCGCAGGTTGACCTCCGACGCGCTGCCCGCCCCTTCGACCACGACCAGGTCCGCACCCATGGCGAGCCGGTCGAAGCTCTCCAGAACCTTCGGCAGCAGGGTCGGCTTGAGGCGGTAGTACTCGGCCGCCCGTGCGTTGCCAAAGATTCTTCCCTGAACAACGACTTGCGCGCCGATCTCACTCTGCGGCTTCAACAGCACGGGGTTCATGTCGACGCTCGGCGCGACGCCGCAGGCGCGGGCCTGGAGCGCCTGGGCGCGGCCGATCTCCCCGCCGTCGGCGGTGACGGCGGCGTTGTTGGACATGTTCTGCGGCTTGAACGGCCGCACCTTCAGACCGCGGCGCGCAAAGGCCCGGCACAGTCCGACGGACAGCAGCGACTTTCCGACATCGCTGCCGGTGCCCTGGAGCATCAGGACGGGCGTGCCGGGCGCATGGGCTGGGACGGGGGCGGCGGCCATGGTCAGAACTCGATCCCCTTCTGCGCCTTCACGCCGGCGCGGAACGGGTGCTTGACCATGGTCATCTCGGTCACCAGGTCGGCCGCCTCGATCAACGGTTCCTTGGCGTTGCGGCCGGTGACGACGACGTGCAGGTCGGGCGGCCGGTTGGCCAGGACCTCCAGCACCTCCTCGATCGGCAGGTAGTCGTAGCGCAGGACGATGTTCAGTTCGTCCAGCACGATCATGTCGAAAGCCGGCGGGTCAGACCGCGCCGCCTCGATCATCTCCTTGGCCATCTCCCAACCGGCGCGGGCGGCGGCGATGTCGCGGGCGCGGTCCTGGGTTTCCCAGGTGAAGCCCTCGCCCATGGTCCGAATGGTGATCTGGTCCGGGAAGGCCTCCAGCACGACCCGCTCGCCGGTCTGCCACTTGCCCTTGACGAACTGCACCACGCCGACCTTCATGCCGTTGCCCAGGGCCCGGGCAGCGAGGCCGAACGCCGCCGTGGATTTGCCCTTGCCCTTGCCGGTGTGGACGATCAGCAGGCCCTTCTCGATCGTCTTGGTCGCCAGCATCTTGTCGCGGGCTTCCTTGCGCTTGCGGGCCTTCTCGTTGGCGCGGCGGTTCAACTCGGCTTCGTCCAGGTCGGTCATGGCGTCTCCCCCCGGGGCTTTTCTCGGCCGGCCATGGCGGCCAGGTCGCCATGCACGGCATTGCTGCGCGGCTGCCACAGACCGCGGTCCAGGGCCTCCGCCAGCCGCTCGGCGATCTCCCGCGCGGCGTTCGGGTTCTTGTCCTCCAGGAACGCCCGCACCTCGGCGTCGACGACGTACGCTTCATAAACCGCGTCGAAATGATGGTCGCGGACGGCACCGGTGGTCGCCGCGAAGGCGAAAAGATAGTCGACCGTCGCCGCGATCTCGAACGCGCCCTTGTAGCCGTGGCGCATCACCCCGGCGAGCCATTTCGGATTGACCGCCCGGCCGCGGACGACGCGGCCGATCTCTTCCTCCAGTGTCCGGATCACCGGGCGCTCCGGCCGGGAATGGTCATTGTGGAAGACGCGCGGCCGCGCGCCGGAGAGATGCTCGACCGCCGCGGTCAGGCCGCCCTCGAACTGATAGTAGTCGTCGCTGTCGAGCAGGTCGTGTTCCCGGTTGTCCTGGTTGTGCACGACCGCCTCGACACCCGCCAGCCGCCGCTCGAACGCCGCGTGCTCGGCCTCGCCCTCGATGCCGCCGCCATAGGCGTAGCCGCCCCATTGAACGAAAGCCTCCCCAAGGTCTCCGGAGTGGTCCCAGAGCCGCTCGTCGATCAGCGCCTGCAGGCCGGCCCCGTACGCCCCGGGCTTGGAGCCGAACACCCGGTGTCCGGCCCGGCGCGCCGCCTGTGTCGCCGGCACGCCCTGGCCTTCCAGGCGGGCCGTCTCTTCCGCCACGGCGGTGGCGAGCGGGTTGAGGTCGGCCGGTTCGTCCAGCGCGGCGACGGCGCGGGCGGCGCTGTCGACCAGGTCGATCTGGCTCGGGAAGGCGTCGCGGAAGAACCCGGAGACCCGCAGCGTGACGTCGACCCGGGGCCGGTCCAGCACGTCGAGCGGCAGGACCTCGAAACCGGTGACCCGGCGACTGGCGGTGTCCCAGGTCGGTCGCACGCCCATAAGGGCCAGTGCCTGGGCGATGTCGTCGCCGCCGGTGCGCATGTTCGCCGTCCCCCAGGCGGACAGCGCCAGCCGCTTCGGCCACTCCCCCTCCTCCTGGCGGTAGCGGTCGAGCAGCAGTCCCGCCGACTTCCAGCCGAGGAGCCAGGCCGCGGGCGTCGGCACGGTGCGGCTGTCCACGGAGTAGAAGTTGCGGCCGGTGGGCAGGACGTCGAGCCGGCCTCGGGTCGGCGAGCCGCTGGCGCCCGGCGCCACGAACCGGCCGGCGAGGCCGCGCAGCAGGCCGTCCAGTTCCGCCGCGCCGGTGCCGGCCACCGCCGGCCGGATCTCGGCATCGATGTGATCGAGTACGGCGCGGCTACGGATCCAGGCGGGCTCGCACGCAGCCTGTCCGGTCACCAGCGCGCGGGCCAGCAGTTCCAGCCGCTCCACCGTGTCGCCGGCGGTGCGCCAGGGGCAACTGTCGAGACTGGACAGGACGGAGGGCCAGGGACCGGACCATATCTCGCCGAGTGGACAGTCGAGGGGATCGAACGGCCGCTCGGCGTTGCCGAGTCCGAGGTCGGCCGCCAGGGCGCGGATCAAGGAGGCGTCCGCCCCCTCACCCTGCCGGCGCGGCACCCGCGCCAACGCCACCAGAAGGTCCGGCGTGCGCGCCGCGTCCGGCGACCGGCCGAAGACGTGCAGGCCGTCGCGGATCTGCATCTCCTTCAACTCGCACAGGTGGTTGTCGAGCTTGGCGAGCGCCTGGTCCTCGTCGTCCCCGACCAGGATGCCGCAGTCGGCATCGAGTCCGATCCGGCGGGCGAGGTCCAGGATCTGCTCCGACAGCAGCCGAAGGCGCCGCGGGTCGACTCCTGCGGCGTCGTAGTACTCGTCGACCAGTGCCTCCAGGTCCTTCAGCGGGCCATAGCTTTCCGCTCGGGTCAGCGGCGGGGTGAGGTGATCGATGATCACCGCCTGGGCCCGGCGCTTGGCCTGGGTTCCCTCCCCCGGGTCGTTGATGATGAACGGGTAGAGATGCGGCATCGGCCCGAAGGCGGCCTCCGGGAAGCAGGCGTCGGACAGCGCCACGGCCTTGCCCGGCAGCCATTCGAGATTGCCGTGCTTGCCCAGGTGGACGACGGCATGGGCGCCGAACGCCTCGCGCAGCCAGACATAGAAGGCCAGGTACCCGTGGGGCGGCACCAGGTCCGGGTCGTGGTAGGTCGCCTTCGGATCGATGTTGTAGCCGCGGGCGGGCTGGATGCCGATGACCGCGTTGCCGATCTTCAGCGCGCCGAAGCGGAACCAGCCGTCCTCGACGAAGGGATCGGCCTCGGGCGGACCCCACCGGCCGGTGACCTGATCGGCGACCGCCTGTGGCAGCCGGGCGAACGCGGCCCGGTAGTCGGTTAGGGGCAGCCTGACGCCGCCGGTCCGCTCCCGCCGCCCTTCCAGCGCGTTGGTCGGCCCCGCCGCCAAGTGCCGCATCAGGGCGTCGCCGTCGCCCGGCGCGCCGTCGATCCGATAGCCGGCTTCGGCCAGCGCCTCCAGCACCGCCACCGCGCTCGCCGGCGTGTCGAGGCCGACGCCGTTGCCCAGCCGGCCGTCGCGGTTGGGGTAGTTGGCCAGCACCACCGCGATCCGCCGTTCGGCGGCCGGCGTGCGGCGCAGCCGCGCCCAGCGGGCCGCCAGCGCCGCCGTGAAGGCGATCCGGTCGGGGACCGGCCGATAGGTGACGATCGGCGCCTCGGTCGCCGGATCCCACTCCGCCTCGCCCTTGAAGCTGACGGCGCGGGCCAGGATGCGGCCGTCGACCTCCGGCAGGGCGACGTTCATGGCGAGGTCGCGGGCGGAGAGCCCTCGGGTGCCGGCGCGCCAGTCCTCCTCGGTTCCTCCGGCGAAGACCGCCTGGAGCACCGGGCAGTCGGCGTCGTCGAACGGCGTCTGCCGCTTCGCCGCGCCGGGGCTGGACACCGCGAAACCGGTGGCGTTGACGATCACGTCGGGCGGCGCCGCCTCGAACAGGGCGCGCAGCGTGTCGGCCGCGACCGGGTCCTTCAGGCTGGCGGCGAAGACCGGCAGCGGGTTCAGCCCCTCCGCCGCCATCGCCTCGGCCAGGGCATCGACCGGCGCCGTCGCCCCACCCTGGACCAGCGCGCGGTAGAACACGATGGCGGCAACCGGCGCACCGGCGGTCCACTGCGCGCGCAGGTCGGCCAGGGCAGGCCGGTCGCGCCCCGGCCAGTAGAGCCCCGCCTTGACCAGCGGTGCCGGTTCGGCCCAATCCGAGAAGCCGTTCTCCCCGATCAGGTCGGCGGCATAGGCGAGCAGATTCCTGGCATTTTCCGGGCCGCCATGGACTGCGTACTGCCACAACCGGTCCCGTGCCTCGGCCCCGAGGGTCGACCAGGAGGCAAGCTCCGGGTCCGGCTTGTCGTCGCCGGGCACGACCGCCAGGGCGATGCCCCGCGTCCGGCAGGCCTGGGCGACCTGCTCCACCCCATAGCGCCAGTAGCCGACACCGCCGAGCAGCCGGACGAGCAACAGCCGGGCCTCCGCCACCACGTCCTCGACATAGCCGTCGACCGACATGGGGTGCGCGAGCTGCATCAGGTTGGCGAGACGGAGCCGCGGATAGCCGTCGCCGAGCCGCCGGCGCGCCTGGGCCAGCGCCGCCAGTTCCGTGTCGGCCGCGGACAGCACGACGATGTCGCCCGGGCTCTGGCCCAGGTCCACCGCCTCGGTGCCGTCGACGATCGCGCCGGGCTTGGCTGCCAGGAGATGCATGGCGGGGGCCGCTCGACGCTCAACCGGCGATCGCGCGGGCGATGGCGTCGCGGTCGAGCCCTGTCTCGCCGATCACCACCAGCCGGGTCTCCCGCGCCTCGCCCGGGCGCCATTCGCGATCGTAGTAGTGCTGCACGCGCTCGCCGACCGCCTGGACGACCAGGCGCATCGGCTTGCCCTCGACCGCGGCGAAGCCCTTGAGCCTGAGGATGCCGAAGTCGCGCAGCGCCGGCCGGACCTTCGCCAGCAGCGCCTCCGGCGCGGCGATCTCGGGCAGGTGCAGACCGAAGCTCTCGAAATCGTCGTGATCGTGGTCGTCCTCGGCGTCGTGGTGCGACGGCCGGCCGTCGAGGTCGTCCTCGGCGGCCGCGTCGAGGCCGAGCAGCACCTCCGGATCGACGGTGCCGTGCTGCGCCCGGACGATCCGCACCGCGCGCTTGAGCTCGCCCTGGACCATGGACGTCGCCCGCTCCAGGGCATCGGCGTCCATCAGGTCGGTCTTGTTCATCACGACCATGTCGGCACAGTGCAGCTGGTCCTCGAACAGTTCCTCCAGTGGGCTTTCGTGGTCCAGGTTCTCGTCGAGCGCGCGCTGGGCGTCGACCTGCTCCGGATCGGCTGCGAACAGCCCGGCCGCCACCGCCGGACCGTCGATCACCGCGATCACGCCGTCGACCGTGACCCGCGTGCGGATGTCCGGCCAGCCGAACGCCTTGACAAGCGGCTTGGGCAGGGCCAGCCCCGACGTCTCGATGACGATGTGGTCGGGCGGCTGCGGACGGTCGAGCAGCGCCTGGATCGTCGGCAGGAAGTCGTCCGCGACCGTGCAGCAGATGCAGCCGTTGGCCAGCTCGACGATGTCATCCTCGGCGCAGGCCTCGGCGCCGCAGCCCTTCAGCACCTCGCCGTCGACGCCGATGTCACCGAACTCGTTGATCACCAGCGCCAGTCGCCGGCCGCGGGCGTTCTGCAGCAGATGGCGGATCAGCGTCGTCTTGCCGGCCCCCAGAAAGCCGGTGATCACGGTCGCCGGGATCTTGGCCAGCTTCCGCTCGGCCTTCGGGTCGGTCAGGGTGTCGGCGGTCATGGCAGAAGCTCCGGTCGGGCGGTGGGTTTCAAGGGCAGCGGCAGGCCCGCGGCGACGAAGACGACGCAGGCGGCGACCGCCGCCACGGATTGGTGCAGGCGACCCGCGTGGTCCCGGAACCGGCGCGCGAGCGCGTTGTCCGGCACGATACCCAGGCCGACCTCGTTCGAGACCAGCACCACCGGTCCGGCGGCGGCCCGCAGGGCAATGGCGAGGCGCGCCGAGTCGGCATCGATGTCGCGCCCGGCTTCCATCAGGTTGCAGAGCCAGAGGGTCAGGCAGTCGACCAAGACGGCCCGGTCCGGCGCAGCCAGGTCGCCGATCGACTCGGGCAGCGCCAGCGGTTCCTCATGGGTCGACCAGCCGGCGCCCCGGCGCGCCTGGTGACGGGCGATGCGATCCGCCATCTCGCCGTCGCGCGCCTCGGCGGTGGCGAGATAGACGCGCGCCGGCATCCGCTCGACAAGCGCTTCGGCATAGCGGCTCTTGCCCGATCGGGCACCGCCCAGCACCAGCGTGACCGGAGGCAGCGACCCTCCGGCCACGGCGACGAACGCCCCTGCCCCCGCGGCAGCGTCGGTCATGGCCGACGTCCCGGTCTGGCGACGCGGCGGAGACTCGGAGATCGGGCGCCGGATGGCATCGGTCGGTATCCCCCTGCCGGTGCACCCCGCCCGGCGGTCGGTTGCGAAACCCGCGCCGGCAGGTCTCCTGGCTCGCGGCTCGACGTCGATCCCCCGGCCTTCCCGCCCAATCGGACAGTGACCGTCGTCGGAGGATCGACTCGCCGCCTACAGTTGCGGGGGCAGCTTCGGCCTGGGCGATTCGGACCCGTCGTGGGTTTTGGGCCGCATCGCCGCACCGAATTCCCTCTTCGGCCGCGCCCGCCCCCGACGGGGCGGCCGCGACACCGGCGCGACATTCCGCGACGATACCAGCGCCCCCGAGCCCGTCAACCCCGCCCCGCGACGGCGGCCTGGCGCCGGCGGCGTCACGGTGCCGCCGAGCGGCGAATGGGCCCGCGCGGCACGGCACGGGATGGCCTCGCCGCGGCGGGCCTGCGATGATGGCGGCATGACAGATCGACTGCCCGACCCCCGCCACTCCCAGGATGCCGGAACGGCCGCGGCAGCCCTGCCTGACGGCGGCGGCGCGCCCCATGGCGGAGACCTGGCCGCAGCGGCCGCGCGCTGGGGCACGGCCGCCGCCGGCTGGACAGATCTCTCGACCGGCATCAACCCCTGGCCCTGGCCTTGGCCCGTGCCGGTCGAGCAGGCCGCGCCGCCGGCCGAGCTTTGGACCCGGCTGCCGGCATCGGCGGATCTCGCGCGACTGACGGCGGCCGCGGCCTCGGCCTATGGAGCCCGCGGCCCGGCCGTGGTCGCGGCCGTTCCGGGCACCGAGGCGGCGATCCGTCTGCTGCCGCGGCTGGTGCCGCCGGGCCGCGTCGGTGTCGTCGGCCCGACCTATGGCGGCCATGCACCGGCCTGGCGGCTCGCCGGCCATGCGGTCGAGCCGCTCGATGCCCTTCCGCCAACCGGATCAGGGACGCTGCCGGAAACCGTGATCGTCACCCATCCCAACAACCCGGACGGCCGGCTGCAGGACCCCGACGCCCTGCTGGCCCTGGCCGACGCGCAGGCGGCACGCGGTGGGCGCCTCGTGGTCGACGAGGCGTTCGCGGATGTCGTCCCCGAGCATTCCGTCGCCGGATCGGCGGGCCGTGCGGGGATGATCGTGCTGCGGTCTTTCGGCAAGTTCTATGGCCTCGCCGGGCTTCGGCTCGGCTTCGTGCTGGCCGACGCGCAAATGGTCGAGGCGGTCCGGACCGCGCTGGGTCCCTGGCCGGTGTCGGGGCCCGCCCTCGCGATCGGTGCGGCCGCCCTGGAGGACGAGGACTGGCGCCGACGCACCCGGACCCGCCTCGCCGAGGTCGCGGGGCGGCTCGACGCGCTGCTGGCGCGCCGCGGCCTCAGAGCCGCGGGCGGAACCGACCTGTTCCGGCTCGTCGAGACGCCCGACGCCCCGGCAATCGCCGCCGCGCTGGGACATGCCGGCATCTATGTCCGCGACTTCGCCGAGCGGCCCGCCTGGCTCCGGTTCGGACTGCCACCCTCGACCGAGGCGGAAGCTCGGCTGGAGGCGGCGCTGGGCCTGCGATCGTGAGTCCGGCCCACCCGAAAATCGGCCGATCGAGCCGGAGCGATGCCGCGACATCGCCAGACCGACAGAAACGCCGGCGCCGTCTAGGGCTGGGCCCCGTGCCAATCGCTCCCGCCCGCGGCCCCGGGCGTCGCCTCCCGGGCCATGCGAACCAGGACGCTGCCCGTTTCCCGGTCGATGCGGCGGCCGATTTCGGCAAAACCCACGGCTGCGTAGAACGACCGGGCCCGGTGGTTAAGCTCGAAGACCTCGACCGTCAGCGCGCCCTTCAGCGCCGCCGCATGGTCGACCATCCGCCTGCCCCAGCCCCGGCCCTGGCGGTCCGGCCGGACGAAGAGGCCGCCGATTTCCCCGTCCAGCAGCCCGAGAAGGCCAATGACGTCGCCATCCTCCTCGACGACCCAGGTCTCGGCGTTGGGCAGATACACCTCGCGGACGACACGCGCCCGCTGCCCCTCGCCTTCGCCCGGGATGAACGGATGCGCCGCCTTGGATGCCGCCGACCAGACCGCCATGGCGGCGGCCTCGTCGGCCGGGTCGAAGCGGCGCAGGAAGCCGGTGCGTCTGGTCATCGTTCCCGTGGTCCCCGTCTGTCGGTCCAGCCACGCCAGCGCCTCGTCGACGGTCGCCGTGGTGGGCGCCGGAGGCAGGGCCGGTCGTGTCACCATCACCACCGGCAGGCCCAGGCGGCGGGCGGCGGCGATCTTGCCGTAGGTGGCCGGGCCGCCGGCGTTCTTGCTGACCAACACGTCGATCGCAAGCGATTCGATCAGCCCCGCCTCGCCGGGCTCGTCGAAGGGGCCGCGGGCGAGGATCAGTTCGGTCGGCTCGACCGGCAGCGGTCCGGTCGGTGGATCGATCATCCGTAGGACATAGCGATGCTCCGGCCGTGCGGCGAAGGGCGCCAGTTCCTGGCGGCCGATCGCCAGGAAGACCGTGGCCGGCTCGGCCGGCAAGGCCGCGGCGGCGGCGGCCATGTCCGGCACCTCGGTCCAATGATCGCCGGGCCGGCGCGGCCAGGGCGGCCGCTCCAGCCGCAGCAGGGGCAGGCCGACCGCAGCAGCGGCATCGACCGCATGGCGGCTGATCGTCCGCGCGAAAGGGTGGGTGGCGTCGACCACCGCGGCGATGCCTCTGTGCCGAAGAAACGTCGCCAGCCCCGAGGCCCCGCCTAACCCGCCGACCCGCACCTCCCCCGCCACGCGGGCCGGATCGGCGGTCCGTCCGGCAAGGGCGGTGATCGACTGCAGCCGCGGGTGGGCCTCCAGCGCCGTGGCCAGGCGACGCCCGCCGTCGGTTCCGCCCAGGATCAGCACCGGCCGCGGCTCACCCATCGGCGCGGGCCACCAGCGCGCCCTGGCGGTCGAACACCAGCACCTCCACCGCGACCTGCCCGGCCACCGTCTCCTGCGCCACGGCCCGCGCCTGCCGGGCGATCTCGGCCGCCAGCGGCAGCCGGGCCTCCGCGGCAAGGCCCAGCACCTCATTCGCCGTGTTGGCGCCGGCGATGCGCGCCGCCAGGGCATCGCCGGCGCCGACCGACCGCGCCGTTTCCGCGAGCCGATCCAGGTCGACCTGGCTGCGCCCGGAATGCAGGTCGAGATGCCCCGCCGCCAGCTTCGAGATCTTGCCGAACCCGCCGCCCAGCGTCAGACGGGGCACCGGATGGCGCCGCAGGTATTTCAGCAGCCCGCCCGCAAAGTCGCCCATGTCGAGGAACGCCTCTTCCGGCAAGGCATAGAGCCGCCGGACGCCGGCCTCCGAAGTCGACCCAGTGCAGCCTGCGACATGGTCGAAGCCGTTGGCCCGCGCCACGTCGACGCCGCGGTGGATCGAATGGATCCAGGCGGAGCAGCTGAACGGCACCACCACGCCGGTCGTACCCAGGATCGACAGCCCTCCGAGGATCCCGAGGCGGGGATTCCAGGTCTTCTGCGCCAGGGCGGCGCCGCCGGGGACCGAGACGGTGATCTCGACATCCACCGGCCCGCCCAGCATGGCCGAGTCGGCGGCGATCGTCTCGGTCATCAGCCGGCGCGGTACCGGGTTGATCGCCGGTTCCCCCGGCGGGATCGGCAGGCCCGGACGGGTCACCGTCCCGACCCCCTCCCCTGCCCGAAAGCGCACGCCGCTGCCGGCCGGTCCAGGCGCCACGCGGACAAGGATCAGGGCGCCGTGGGTGACGTCCGGATCGTCGCCGGCGTCCTTGACGATGCCGGCCTCCGCCCATCCCTCGCCCTGCGATTCGCGGGCAAGGGGGAAGGCCGGCGTCTCCCCCTTGGGAAGGGTGATGCTCACCGGATCGGGGAACGCGCCGGTGACCAGCGCGGCATAGGCCGCCCGCGCCGCCGCGGTGGCGCAGGCGCCGGTGGTCCAGCCGCGGCGAAGGGGGCCTGAGGGCTTTCGTGCCATGACGCAAATCTAGTCGAGCCGGTCGCCCGGTGGCTAGGCAGCCGGTCGGGGCGGCGTTAAGGTCGAGGGCATGATCGATTCCGTTCCCGATCCAGCCGCCGTTCCTTCAGCCTTCGATCTGCCACGATTCGAGCGAGGCCATGTGTGGCTGACCGGTGCCGGGCCGGGCGACCCCGGGCTGCTGACCCTGCACGCCTGGAACGGCCTTCGCCAGGCCGACGTGGTGGTCTACGACGCCCTAGTGGGAGACCAGGTGCTGGAACTGGTGCGCCCCGACTGCCGGCTCGAATATGCAGGCAAGCGTGGCGGCAAGCCCTCTCCGAAGCAGCGCGACATCTCCTCCCGGCTGGTCGAGCTGGCCCGCGCCGGCCACCGGACCCTGAGGCTCAAGGGCGGCGATCCCTTCGTCTTCGGCCGCGGCGGAGAGGAGGCGTTGAGCCTGGTCGACGCCGGGGTGCCGTTCCGGGTGATCCCGGGCGTCTCCTCCGGTGTGGGAGGGCTCGCCTATGCCGGCATCCCGCTGACCCACCGGGACACCAACCACACCGTGACCTTCGTCACCGGCCACAACGCGTCGGGCGTGGTCCCGGACACGGTCGACTGGGCCGCGGTGGCGCGGGCGTCGAAGGTGCTGGTGGTCTACATGCCGCTCAAGCACCTTAAGAACATCGCGAGCCTGATGATCGCGGCGGGCCGCCCGGCGGCGGAGCCGGTGGCGCTCGTCTCAAAGGCCACGACCGCCGACCAGCGGGTGGTGGTTTCCACGCTCGAGCAGTGCTGGGCCGACGCGGCCCAGGCGGCTCTCGAGCCGCCCTGCCTGTTCGTGGTGGGCGAGGTGGTGCGCCTGCACGGCAGCCTGGACTGGATCGGCGCCGCCGCCGGGCGGGTCCTTCGGCCCGACCCATTCGGCGACCGCCGGCTCGACGCCGCCGGCTGACCCGGCGACTGATGACCGGCCGACCCCTCCCGCCCGGGATCATCGTCGCCGCGCCCGCCTCCGGCAGCGGCAAGACGACCGTGACGCTCGGCCTGGTGCGCCGGCTGGCGCTCGACGGCGTGCGGGTCGCCTCGCTCAAGGTCGGTCCGGACTATATCGATCCCGCCTTCCACGCCGCCGCCGGCGGCCTGCCGTGCCGGAACCTTGATGCCTGGGCGATGCGTCCGTCGACCCTGGCGCGCGTTCTGTCGGACACGGCCTCCGCCAAGCCGGAGTTGGTGGTCGTCGAAGGGGTGATGGGCCTGTTCGACGGCGCGGCGGACGGCACCGGCTCGACCGCCGACATCGCGGCGTCGACCGGCTGGCCGGTGGTGCTGGTGGTCGACGTGCGCGGCCAGGCGGCCAGCGCCGCGGCCCTGGTCCGCGGCTTCGCGTCCCATCGCCCGGACGTGAGGATCGCCGGCGTCGTGTTCAACCGGGTCGGCGGGGAGAAGCACCGGCGGATGCTGGATGCGGCACTGGCGCCGCTGGGCATTCCCGTATTCGGCGCGCTGCCGCGGGATGCGGCGCTGGCCGTGCCGGACCGGCATCTCGGTCTGGTGCAGGCGATGGAGCACGCCGATCTCGACGGTTTCCTGGACCGGGCCGCCGCCGCCGTCGGCGCTGGGCTCGACCTCGCCGCCCTGCGCTCGGCCGCCGCCGTCGGCCGGAGTCCGGGCAGCGCGGTCGAGACGGGGGAGGCCTCGCTGCGTCCTCCCGGCCAGCGGATCGCCGTGGCGGAGGACGAGGCCTTCGCCTTCTTTTACACCCATGTCGCCGAAGCCTGGCATCGTGCCGGGGCCACGCTGGTGCCGTTCTCGCCGCTCGCCGACCACGCGCCGGACAGTCGGGCCGACGCAATCTGGCTGCCGGGCGGCTATCCGGAACTGCATGCCGGCCGATTGGCCGCCGCCGGGCGGTTCAGGGCGGGCCTGGCGGCCGCCGTGGAGCGCGGGGCGGCGGTTCACGGGGAATGCGGCGGGTTCATGGTCCTGGGGCAGGGTCTGGTCGATGCGGACGGCAGACGGCATGGGATGGCTGGCCTGTTGCCGGTCGAGACCTCCTTCGCGGACCGCCGGCTGCATCTCGGCTACCGCCGGGTCCGCCTGGCGGCGGACGGGCCGCTCGGACCGGGCGGCACGTTCGTCGCGGCCCATGAATTCCACTACGCCCGGCTGACCGGGAGCGACGGGGGCGATCCCCTGTTCGACGCGGTGACCGACGCCGAGGGCCGGGAACTGGGTCCGGCCGGGGTCCGGATCGGCCGGGTCGGCGGCAGCTTCCTGCATCTCATCGACCGCGCCTGAACGCTGCGCCGGCCGGAGGTCGCCACCTAGATTCCAGCGCTGGGACCGGTTGGAAGGCCCCCGGGCAGCGCCGCGTCCAACGCCTCCTCCAGCGCCGGCGCGAGGGCGCGAACGTAGGGCACCGCCAGGTGATGGCGGTCGCGGTAGATCAGGAAATCGCCCGCGACGGCCGGGCACCGGGCCGCCGCGCAGAAATAGTCCGACAGGTCGATAAAGCTGGCCAGGTCCCCGAGCGACGGATCGGCGTCGATCGGGCTCTGCCGGCTGAGGACGGTGTCGCGCGGCACCGAGCAGGCGTCGAGATCGTCCAGGTTGCGGGCGACGCAGTCCGGCCCGTCGAACGGCAGCCAGGGGTTGTCGCGAATGGCGACCACCGTCGGCCCGGCCTCCGACAGCTCGCGCCAGGCATCGACATAGGCCGCCGGCAGCTCGTCCCCGACTCCGGTCTCCGCCGGTCGGGTGGCGGTGGTGATCACGGCAGCCGGACGCTCCGCCACGAGTTCCGCCACCACCGCCTCGTTCCAATCCTCGCAGGAGGGATGGCGATCCTCCTCCAGGCCCAGCGGGCACGCGCTCTTTGTCAGGCTGATCACGGCAACGCCGCGGAGCGACGCGATGGTGCGCAGGGCGGGCAGCCACTGCAGCGCATGCGATCCCCCTACCAGGGCCAGGACCGGCGCGTCGGGCGATCGGCTGCCGAACCTGCAGACCTGAACATCGGCGCCCTGGACCGACTGATGGCAATCGGTCTCGTAGGGCTCCGGCAGGTTCTCGCGAACCGTGACCAGCTGGCCGACCAGGTGAGGCTCCGCCTCCGCCTCGATCGTGGTGACCGGATCGGCGTTCGGTAGCGGTGCCGCCTGCGCATAGAAATCGCGCTTCAGCCCTTCGTAGTGTCCGTTCCAGCCGATCAATGCCAGCCCGACCGGCATCGCCATCGCCACCGCGATCGAATAAGGCGCCGCAAAGGCCACGAGGGGACGATGCCCGGCGCTCTCGATCGTGCCGGTCAGCCGTCGCGCCGGCTGTTCGACAAGCCGGTGGATCGCCCATGCGATGGCCACCGAAGCCGCGATCACAACCAGCCCCTCCAGCAGGGTCAGGCGGGTTCGGCCCAGCGCCTCCATGGTGAAGATCAGCAGCGGCCAATGGACGAGGTAGATCGAGAACGCGAAGTCCCCGACCCGGCGGAGCGGCCAGACAGTCAGCAGCGCCGCCGCGCCGCCGGCCGTCGGACGGGCACCGGCGACCAGCACCAGCACCGCACCGGTCACCGGCAGCAGCGCCGCCGGCGCCGGGAACTGGGCGCCAGCCGGCAAGACGAAACCGCATGCCACGATCATCGCCAGGCCGGCCCAGCCAAGCACGCGGCGCAGTGCAGTCCCGATCGCCAGGCGCGGCAGGACCAGGGCGCACAGCCCACCGATCATGAACTCCCAGAGCCTGCCCAGCGGGTCGAAATAGCTCGGCCCCGGCGACAGGTCGGCCTGCCGCAGCCCCCAGGCGAACGAGGCGACCGCCAGGGCCGCGAACAGGATCGCCAGCGCTCTGGTCGGATCGGCGTCGCGGTCGCGCCGCCGCGCCGCCGCGACGCCGGCGGCAACCAGCAGCGGCAGCACGAAGAAGAACTGCATCTGCAGCGACAGCGCCCAATAGTGCTGAAACGGCGACGGCGCCTCGTCGCGCGCAAGATAGTCGGCGGCGGTGCGCATCAGGTAGAGGTTCTCGACCTGTAGCAGCGAAGCGCCGGCGTGCCGCACCAGGCCGTGCCACTGGGTGACCGGGATCACCTGGGTGCCGACCAGGAAGGCGATCAGCAGGATCGCCAGCGCGGCCGGCAGGATCCGCAAGGCGATCCGCCCCCAGAAGGTGACCGTCGGCACCCTGCCCGACCGCGCCAGCCCGCGCAGGAGCACGCCGGTCATCAGGAAGCCGGACACCACGAACAGCACGTCGACGCCGCCCGACACGCGCGGGATCCAGATGTGGAACACCATGATCAGCACGATGCCGAAGGCACGGAGTCCCTGGATGTCGTGGCGATAGTGGTCGGTCGCGGGAGGCGCGGCAGCGGTCATCGGCTGGGGGGCTGTCTCGTACCGGGAATGGCGCTGCAACCCGCGACGGGCACCTGGCTCTGCTCGTCGGAAACCGCGCCGCGGGAGCGACACCCACGAATGCGCGTTGCGGCCGATCGGCACAACATCTTCTGAATGGGTATCCGGGCTGTCATTCGGCAGGCCCGGACCCGAATTGATTATCGGCCCCGCTCCTTTGGATCCGCTCGCCGGCCGTCGCAAGCGGTCCGGGCGGACCGCAACCCCTGGCCTCGGACGGGCGTGGGACCGCGGCAGAGGGGTTCCATCAGGCCCGCGTCGGAGCCACGTTCCCAATGTCACTCCCCTACGGACCCCTGCCGCCGGACGACCGGCCGATACGGGTCCGTATCCGACTCTGGAGGATCGGCCATGCTCGGCTTGGCACTGCTGTTCTTCGTCCTGGCAATCATCGCGGCGATCTTCGGGTTCGGCGGCATCGCCTCTGCTGCCGCCGGCATCGCCAAGATCCTGTTCTTCGTCTTCCTCGTCCTGCTGGTAATCTCGCTGATCGCACGCGCCGTCCGCGGCCGTCCGCCGGTCTGAGGCCGGCGCCCCGTGCCCCGCCAGGGGCTCAACCGGCACCGGGAGACAGCCCCGGATCCGGTCCAGGTCCGGTCTGGCCCCAATGGCGCGAGGGACCGGCGTTCCGTTGTCTTTGATCGTATTTGCGTAGAAAGACGCGCGAATGCCAAATAATAAACCAGAGCTAACGCAAGAATATTTTTACGATTCGCGGTCCAGGCTTCGAAATCGTGTCAGGTCCCGGCGGCAGAATGCCGCCGGGAGCGCATGCCGGAGCCCTTCGATGATCTTCGTCCGCCACCTCGCCCCGACGGTTCTGGTCCTCCTCACACTCGTCGCCCTGATTGGGATGGGAGGTTAGGAAAACGCGACCGAGCCTCGGGCTCGGCTGGGAAAGATGGTTCGGGCCGACTGAAGCCGGACCGGAGCGCGCATGCCGCCCGTGCCTTGCCGGATCGAACTGCCGGCCCGAATCGGCAGATAGGCTCAGACGCTCGCCGGAGCGGCTTCGCTGCCCGCCGCCAGGTGCTCGAACAGCCGTGCCACCGCCTCAGCCCCCGGATCGTTGTGGCCGGCCAGCTTGCTCTCGGCGATGTAGCTGGCGCGACCCGCCTTCGCGCGGGTGATCGTTGCGGTGTGGTCGGCACCGGTGCGGGCGGCGACGGCCGCGGCCGGCAAACCCTGCGAAAGCGCCTCCAGCGCCGGAAACAGGGCGTCGATCAGGGTACGGTCCCCGGGGCGCGCGCCGCCCACCTGCTGGATTCGGTCGAGCCCGGCCTTCAGCGATTCGTCGACCGTCCTGCCGCTTGCCGAGGCATCGCCTGCCGCGGCGAAGAAGATCGCCAGCAGCACCCCGGAGGAGCCGCCCATGGTCTGGCTCAACTCCAGCCCGATCGCCCGGAACAACTGGGTCAGGTCGGCCAGCGGCAGCCGGTCCAGCGCGTCGAGCAGTGCCCGGGACGCGGTCGCCAGGGTCGAGCCGGTGTCGCCGTCGCCGGACTTCGCGTCGAGCGCGTTCAGCGCTCCTTCCGCGGCAATCAGGATCTCGCAGCACCGCACCAGGAAGGCTCGGGTTTCGGCGTTCTTCGACGGGATCGGCTGGATCGGGGTCAGGCCGTCCGGCAGGGGCAGCACATCCACGTCGCCGACTCTCAGGCAGCCCGGCCAGGCATGCGGCGCGACAGGGGCGGTCAGCGCCGCCTCCTCCTCCTTGCCGACCGGCAGCAGCGACACGGAGAACCCCTGCATGTCGAGCGACGTCATCAGCGGGGCCGGCCCGATCAGCCACTTGATCCGGTCGCCCAGCCGGGACTGCGTCAACTCCTCGGCCAGCACCGCCATCTCCAGCGGCGTGGCGCCGCCCAGGCTGTTCAGAAGCGCCGCGTGCGGCCCGTCGTGGACGTTCGGCGCCAGCCGGTCGACCACCATCGCCATGGCATCGCGCGCCGTCGTGAAGTCGACCTGCTCGATCCCCGCCTCGCCGTGGATGCCGAGGCCGAGCTCCGCCTTGCCCACCTCGATCCTGTCCTCCTTGGGGGAGCCCGGGACGGTGCAGGTGTCGAGCGACATGCCGATCGAGACCACGCCCTTGATCGCCCGCTGGGCCGCCTGGCTCACGGTCTCCAGATCCGCCCCCTGCTCCGCCAGGGCGCCGGCGATCTTGTGCACGAAGAGGGTGCCGGCCACGCCGCGCGCCTGGGGCAGGTCGGGCAGCGCGACGTCGTCGTCGACGACCACCATGTCGACCTTCTTGCCGAAGGCCCGTGCCCGCTCCGCCGCCAGGCCGAAGTTGAGGCGGTCGCCGGTATAGTTCTTGACGATCAGCAGGCAGCCTGCCTTGCCTGTGACGCTGAGGATACCGGCCAACACCGCGTCGACCGAGGGAGAGGCGAAGACGTCGCCGCAGACCGCGGCGGTCAGCATCCCCTGTCCGACGAAGCCGACATGCGACGGCTCGTGCCCCGAGCCGCCGCCGGAGACCAGCGCCACCTTCGACCGGTCCCAGTCGGTGCGCACCACGACGCGGATATGCGGATAGCCGTCGAGCCGCGCCAGCCGGCCGCCGGCGGTGCGCAGGGTCCCGTCGATCGCCTCGGTGACCAACCGCTCCCTGGTGTTGATGAACTGCTTCATTGGATGGTCTCCTTAGCCGACCCGGGCACCGCCCGCGTCGAAATAGAGCGCGTTGCGCGGGCGAATGGCGACGGTGTCGCCGGGTTCGAGTTCGGTGTGCACGTCAGAGAGCGTGACGATGTCGTGGCCGTCGAGCGTCAGGTGCAGTCGGGTCTGGTCGCCCAGGTGCTCGACGCGGACGACGGTCGATTCCCGCCCCTCGCCCTGGACCAGGTGCTCCGGCCGGAGGCCGATGGTCTTCGCCCGTTCGGGCGCCGGGCCGAACAGGTCGGCCGGCAGCGCGTTGATGCGCGGCAGGCCGAGCCGGCCGGCCACGTAGAGGCTGACCGGATCCTCGTAGATCTCGCGCGGCGTGCCGAACTGCACCAGCCGCCCCCGGTCGAGCACGCCGACATGGCTCGCCATCGTCATCGCCTCGATCTGCTCATGGGTGACGTAGAGCAGCGTCGCCCCCAGGCCGGCGTGGATCCGCTTGAGCTCGACCCGAAGGTCGGCGCGCAGCTTGGCGTCGAGCGAGCTCAACGGCTCGTCCATTAGGAAGATCGCCGGATCGCGCACCAGCGCCCGGCCGATCGAGACGCGCTGCATTTCGCCGCCGGAGAGCTGTGTCGCCTTGTTGTCGAGCTTGTGCGCGATGCGCAGCGTCTCCGCCACCTCGGCAACGCGCCGGGCAATCTCGTCTTCCGGCGTCTTCAGGATCGGCGAGCGCAGCGGGAAGGCCAGGTTCTCGCGCACCGTCATGTGCGGATAGAGCGAGTATTGCTGGAACACCATCGCGACGTCGCGCTGGGCCGGGGTGTCGCCGACCACGGAGCGGCCGTCGATGGCGATATCGCCGGCATCGGGCCGTTCCAGTCCGGCGATCAGCCGCAGGGTGGTCGTCTTGCCGGCGCCGGTTGGCCCCAGCAGCACCACGAAGGCCCCGGCCTCGATCGTCAGGCTCAAGGCGTCGACCGCGACCTCGGCCCCGAAGCGCTTGGTGACCCGGTCCAGGGTGACTTCAGCCATGGCCGAGCGTCCCCTCGTTCAGCCGCGACAGCAGCGCCCGGCCGGTGGTGTTCTCGAACAGGCTGACGGTCCGCCCGTCGAAGGAAAGGCCGACCGTCTCCCCGGGCACCGCCGGCTGGTCCGCGGGGATGCGCGCCTTCAGCTCGCCGTTCGGCGTCGCCAGGGTGACGATCTGCGTGGTGCCGAGGTATTCGGTGGCGATCACCTCGCCGCGATAGTCGCCGTCGTCGGTCAGCCGCACATGCTCGGGCCGGACGCCGAACACCAGGTCGCCGTCGCGGGCTTCCCGCATCTCCGGGATCGTGGCCACGTGGTGATGCAGCCTGACCGTCGTGTCGCCGGGGTGGACATGGCCCTGGAAGCGCAGGAAGTTCATCGGCGGCGACCCGATGAAGTCGGCGACGAACATCGAGGCCGGCTTGTCGTAGATGTCCTGCGGCAGGCCGAACTGCTCGATCACGCCGTGGTTCATTACAACGATCTTGTCGCCCATCTGCATCGCTTCGAGCTGGTCGTGCGTGACGTAGACCGTCGTCGCCCCCATCCGGTCGTGCAGGGCGCGCAGCTCTTCGGCCATCCTCTCGCGGAATTCGGCGTCCAGCGCCCCCAGCGGCTCATCCATCATGAAGGCCTTTGGCTGGCGCACGATCGCCCGGCCCAGCGCCACCCGCTGCCGGTCGCCGCCCGACAGCCCACCGACCGGTCGGTTGAGCAGCGCCTCGATGCCGAGGATCCGCGCAACCTCCTCCACCTTCGCCTTTACCTGGGCGCGCGGCATGCCCTGGCTGACCAGCGGATAGGCGATGTTGCGGCGGACGTTCATGTGCGGGTAGAGCGCGAACATCTGGAACACGAAGGCGATGTCGCGCTGGCTGGCCGGCCGGCGGCCGACCTCCTCCCCGTCGATGTAGATCTCGCCGCTGGTCGGCAGCTCCAGCCCGGCAATCATCCTGAGGGTCGTCGTCTTGCCGCACCCGGATGGGCCCAGCAGCATGAAGAACTCGCCGTCCTCCACCTTGAAGCTCGAGGACTTCACCGCGGTGAAGTCGCCGAAGTCCTTGCGCAGGTCCCGGATCACGATCTCGGCCATCGGCTACTCCGGGAAATGGCTGACGACGAGGAACATCACGGTGCCGACCAGCAGCACCAGGAACGACCAGGTGTAGGCCCACATGAAAAAGGGCTGCATCAGCATGACGACGCCGAGCCCGATCAGGATCGAGGCCGCCATCTCCCACGGGCCGCGAACGAAGATGCGGCTCGCCGGATGGATCCGGTAGTCGACCTTCGGCCGCTCCTCCGGCGAGCCCCAGTCGGGGCGCGGCAGCGTCTTCTCCGCCGCCCGTTCCTCCTCGGTCAGGCTGCGGTCGGGGTCGAAGGGCGAATGGGGCTTTCGGCTCATCGCCGCCTCCCGTGGATCGGGCGGTTGCGCGGGGGCGCGGTCATTTGCGCACCGCGCCGAAGGTGATGCCGCGCAGAAGGTGCTTGCGCAGCAGGATGGTGAAGACCATCACCGGCAGCAGGAACAGGGTCGCGCCCGCCGCCACCGCCGGCCAGTCCTGGCCGCCGACGCCGATGATGGTCGGGATGAAGGGCGGCGCGGTCTGCGCCGTGCCGGAGGTCAGCAGTACCGCGAAGGCGTATTCGTTCCAGGCGAAGATCAGGCAGAAGATGGCGGTCGAGGCGATTCCGGTCGCCGCCTGGGGGAGCACGACCTTGTAGAACGCCTGGAACCGGGTGTAGCCGTCGATCAGCGCCGCTTCCTCGTATTCCCGCGGGATCTCGTCGATGAAGCCCTTGAGCAGCCAGACCGCCAGCGACAGGTTGACCGCCGTGTACAGCAGGATCATGCCGAGATGGGTGTCGGACAGGCCCAGCGTCCGGTACATGAGGAAGATCGGGATCGCCACGGCGATCGGCGGCATCATCCGGGTCGACAGGATGAAGAACAGCAGGTCGTCCTTCAGCGGCACCTTGAAGCGCGAGAATGCGTAGGCCGCCAGCGTGCCCAGGAAGACGGTCAGGAAGGTCGAACCGAAGCCGATGATCACCGAGTTGAGGAACCGCTCTCCGAAGCGCGACGGCCCGGCGATCACCATGTCGTACTGGCGCACGATCCGGTCGTACCAGGTCTCCGGCGGGCCCATCGCCTCCAGCTGCTCCGGCGTCACCCGCGTGCGGGTGGTGAAGAGGTTGACGTAGCCTTCGAGCGTCGGCTCGAACACCACCTTCGGCGGATAGGAGATCGCGTCGGCCGGCGACTTGAACCCGGTCGCGAAGATCCACAGCAGCGGCATCAGGGTGATGACGGCATAGCCCACCACCAGGATGCCGGCGATCCATTTCTGGCGCGGGGTGGCGTCGGTCACGGAATGGCTGCTCATCTCTCTTTCACCCTGTTCAGCGCCTTGACGTAGATCGAGGCGAGGCCGAACACGGTGACGAACAGGATCACCGCATAGGCCGAGGCGAGGCCGGTGCGCCACTTCTCGAAGGCTTCGCGCTTGAGGTTGATCGAGGTCAGCTCGGTCACCGAGCCGGGGCCGCCGCCGGTCAGCTCGACCACCAGATCGAACATCTTGAAGTTCTCGATGCCGCGGAACAGCACCGCCAGCATGATGAACGGCAGCGCCATCGGCACGGTGATCGTCCAGAACTGCCGCCACTTCGACGCCCGGTCGACCTCGGCCGCCTCGTAGATGTAGTCGGGGATCGACCTCAGCCCGGCCAGGCAGATCAGCATGATGAAGGGCGTCCACATCCATGTGTCGACGATGACGATCGCCCAGGGCGCCAGGTTGACCGAACCGATCATCTCGAACGACGACGGATCGGCTCCGGTGAAGAAGGCGACGACGTAGTTGAAGAGGCCGATCTGCGGTTGATAGAGGAAGGTCCAGAAATTGCCGACGACCGCAGGCGACAGCATCATCGGCAGGACGATGATGGTGGTCCAGAAGGCATTGCCCTTGAACTTCCTGTTGATCAGCCAGGCCAGGGCGAAGCCGATCAGGACCTGGAAGAACAGCGTCCAGAACAGGAAATGGGCGGTCGCCTGCATCGTCAGCCAAATGTCGCGGTCGGTGAGGATCCGCGCGTAGTTCTCCAGGCCGATATACTCCACCTCCCGGTTCCGGTTGGCGCGGAAGTTGGTGAAGCTGAGATTGATCGTCCAGATCAGCGGGAAGATGTTGATCGCCAGCAGAAGGAAGATCGTCGGTGCGACGAAGATCCAGGCGATGACGCGGTCGCTCAGGCCGCGGATGCGGCGCGCGACTTTCGGCGGCGTTGCGCGGGCGACGCGATCGATCGGCGTGTCGGCCATGGACCGGCCTTCCCCTGCTCGACGGGAATCGACGGTGCGGTGAGGATCCGGGTCCCCGGCCGGCGGCGCACCCTGGCGCCTGCCCGGCCGGGGCCCGTGGGGGACTCAGAGCTTGCCTTCGTCCTCGAAGGTCTCGGTCCAGTCCTCGATCAGCATGTCGAGCGCCTCCTCCGCGGTGCCCACGTCAGCCACCACGTAGTCGTGCAGGCGCTTCTGCATCGCGAGCAGCAGCTCGGCATAGGCCGGCTCCTGCCAGAAGTCGCGAACGTTGTTCATCGCTTCCAGGAAGTCGCCCGCGAACGGCCGGCTGTCGACGAACTCCGGGCTGTTCAACACGCTGTTGTGTACCGCGTAGCCGCCCAGGTCCCACCACTTGGCCTGGACCTCGGGCTGGGCAAACCACTTGATGTATTCCAGCGCCGCTTCCTGGCTGTCGGAATAGGCGACGACCGAGATCCCCTGGCCGCCGAGGGTCGAGGCGGGAACGTTCTGCGGCGGGTTGACGAAAAAACCGATCCGGTCGCCGCCCACATCGGGATCCGCGTAGAGCCCGGGGAAGAAGGCGAACCAGTTCATCGCCATCGCCACCTGGCCGGATTTGAAGGCGTCGAGCGACTGCTCCATGTAGCTGTCGGTGTAGCCCGGCGGGGTGCAGCACTCGTAGAGTTCCTTGTAGAACTCCAGCGCCTCGATCGCCTCCGGCGAGTTGACCGCGCCCTCCATCTGATAGCTGCCGGGCTCGGTTTCGTACTGGAATCCCCAGGCATAGAGCGCGCCGGTCGCGCCCATAGTGATGCCCTCGGAGCCGCGCTCGGTGAAAATCGACACGCCGTAGCGGGTCTGGCCGTCGATCTCCCGCCCCTGGAAGAACCGGGCGATCTGCATCAGTTCGGTCTGGCTTTGCGGCTCCCGCAGCTCCTGCCCTGTCTCGGCCTGGTAGGCGGCCTGGATCTCAGGGTCGGCGAACCAGTCGGCGCGGTAGAACCAGCCGTTGGCATCGCCCATGGCCGGCAGGGCGTAGTAGTTCGGCGTTCCCTTGGGCCAGGTCGAATAGGCATAGACCGCCGCGTCGGCGAAGTCGTCCATGCTGATGCCTTCGGCATCGAAGAAGTCGTTCAGCTTGACGTAGTGCCCGTTCTCGGCGCCACCCCCGATCCACTGGCTGTCGCCGATCAGGAGATCGCAGAGGCCGCCGCCGGAGTTCAGTTCGTTGAGCATGCGGTCGGCGAAGTTCGGCCAGGGCACGAACTCGAAGCTCATGGTGTGGCCGGATTCCTGCTCGAATTCCTTCGACAGCTCGACCAGCGCATTGGCCGGGTCCCAGGCGGCCCAGCACAGCGTCAACTCGTCGGCCTGGGCGCCGGTGGCGCCGATGCCGGCAACCGCCGCCACGGCACCGGCGACGATGAATCTGCGGATCGTCATCGGTCCTTTTCCTCCCCTTCCTGATCGCCCCTGACCGGTGACTGCAGCAACCTCCGGGGCTTGCCCGAGACGATAATGAGGTGCGCACCTCAAAGCAAGTCGGATTCGTGAGGTACGACCCTCATTGAAATTTTCAGAAAGCTGCGAGCCCTATCCGGCACCGACCTCGGAATCGGATGCCGGGTCAGGTTTCCAGCGACACCCAGGCGCCGTCTCGCTTGGAGGAGCGCACGCAGGCATCAACGAAGGCGACCCCGGCGACGCCATCCTCGACGGTCGGGAAATGTACCCCCGGCGGCACCGGCCGGCCCTCGCGCCGCGCGCGGATCGCCGCTGCGGCCTCGCCATAAAGGTTGGCGAAGCCCTCCAGGTACCCCTCCGGATGGCCGGGCGGGATCCGGGTCAGTCGCGCCGCCGCCGGCCCGGCGCCCGGGCCGCCGCGGGTCAGCCGCCGCGGTGGCTCGCCCAGCGGCGCGTGCCACAGGGTGTTCGGCTCCTCCTGCTCCCATTCGATTCCGCCCTTCGAGCCGTAGACGCGCAGCCTCAAGGCGTTCTCATTGCCCGGTGCCACTTGGCTGGACCACAGTATGCCGCGCGCTCCGCCCCTGTAGCGCAGCAGGACGTGGGCGTTGTCGTCGAGCCTCCGTCCCTCGACAAAGGTCTGCAGGTCGGCGGCAAGCCTGTCGAGCGTCAGCCCGGTGACGAAGCCCGCCAGATTGAACGCATGGGTCCCGATGTCTCCGATCGAGCCTCCGGCGCCGGACTGCGCCGGGTCGGTCCGCCACGCCGCCTGCTTGACGCCGGTCGTCTCGAGTGCCTCGGTCAGCCAGTCCTGGGCGTATTCCACCTGGACCAGCCGGACCGTGCCGATCGCCCCGTCCGCGACCATGCTCCGCGCCTGCCGGACCATGGGATAGGCCGTGTAGTTGTGGGTCAGCACGAAGAGCGCGTCCGACCGCCGCGCCGCATCCGCCAGCCTCTTGGCCTCGCGCAGCGTCGCCGTCAGCGGCTTGTCGCAGATCACGTGGATGCCGCGCTTCAGGAACGGCTTGGCTGCGGCGTAGTGCACGTAGTTGGGCGTGACGATGGCCACGGCCTCGATGCCGTTCTTGAGCCGTGCCTCGCGCTTGGCCATCTCCTCGAAATCGCCGTAGACGCGGTCTTCCGGCAGGCCGAGATCCGCGCCCGAAGCCTTCGACTTCTCGGGCGTCGAGCTGAAGCAGCCGGCGACCAGTTCGTACTGGTCGTCGATGCGGCTGGCGATGCGGTGGACGCCGCCGATGAAGGCGTCGCGTCCGCCACCGACCATGCCGAGGCGAATCCTGTCGGCCATTTCTGTCCTCCCTGTTGCCGGGCCCACGTCCGGGCGGGCCTCTTGGTCCCGTCGCCGACGGTCAGTCGAGCCCGAGCATGCGCCGGTTGGCCGCCTCGTCGGCGCCGCTGCCGGCGAAGTCGTCGAACGCCTTCTCGGTCACCTGGATGATGTGGGCGCGGACGAAATCCGCCCCCTCCCGCGCCCCCTGCTCGGGATGCTTGAGCGCGCATTCCCATTCGACGACCGCCCAGCCGTCGAAGCCGTACTGGGTCAGCTTCGAGAACACGCCGCCGAAATCGACCTGGCCGTCGCCCAGCGAGCGGAACCGTCCGGCCCGGTCGACCCAGGACTGATAGCCGCCGTAGACGCCCTGCCGCCCGGTCGGGTTCAGTTCCGCGTCCTTGACGTGAAACATGCCGATCCGCTCGTGGTAGATGTCGATATGGGCCAGGTAGTCCAGGGCCTGCAGCACGTAGTGAGACGGGTCGTAGAGCATCATCGCCCGCGAATGGTTGCCGACCCGCTCGAGGAACATCTCGTAAGTCACGCCATCATGGAGATCCTCCCCGGGGTGGATCTCATAGCACAGGTCGACGCCGTGCTCCTCCGCATGGTCGAGGATCGGCCGCCAGCGGCGGGCAAGCTCGTCGAACGCGGTGTCGATCAGGCCGGCCGGGCGCTGCGGCCAGGGATAGATATAGGGCCAGGCCAGCGCGCCGGAGAAGGTGGCCTGCGCGGTCAGCCCGAGATTGCGGCTGGCTCGGATCGCCAGCATGACCTGCTCCACCGCCCAAGCCTGCCGCGCCGCCGGATTGCCGCGGACCGACGGATCGGCGAAGCCGTCGAAGGCGGCGTCGTAGGCCGGGTGCACCGCCACAAGCTGGCCCTGCAGATGGGTCGACAGCTCGGTCACCTGGACTCCGTTCTCCGCCGCGACGCCCTTGAACTCGTCGCAGTAGTCCTTTGATTCCGCTGCCTTCGCGAGATCGAACAGGCGCCCGTCCCAACTCGGCACCTGGACGCCGTCATAGCCGCAGTCGGCGGCCCAGCGGGTGATGCCGTCCCAGCTGTCGAACGGCGCCTGGTCCCCGGCGAACTGTGCCAGGAACAGCGCCGGCCCCTTGATCGTCTTCATTGTCGCCTCCTCCCATCGATGGTGTCCCGCCGGCTTGCCGTCGGTCAGGACAGGTTCTCCCGCAGCAGGATCTCGATGCGGATCCGCTCCTGCGCCTCGAAGATGCGGGTGCGGTCGCATTTGGCCTTGAGAACGCGCAGGGCGCTGCGGACCAGGTGCCCGACGTTCTGGGTGATCACCGCGTCGATCTCCCTGTCTTCCAGGGCTCGGCGGGTGACCGGGGTCAACTCGTGGGCGATCACCACCAGGCCGGCCGGCCGGCCGACGCGGCGCAGCGTCTCCAGCAGCGGCTTGTTCCCGGACCCCAGCGAGTAGATCCCCGCGACGTCCGGGTGGGCGCGCAGGGCGGCCGCGACGACCTGTGCCATGCGCGCCGGGTCGCCATGGGTTTCCAGCGACGGCAGGGCGCGCACGCCGGGAAAGTCCTCGGCCACGACCTCGTCGAAGCCGAGCCGGCGCTCCAGGCTGTCCCGCGACTGCATGGAATTCGCGACGATCATCACCTCCGCCGGCTGGCGGCGGACGAAGCGGCCCATCAGGACGCCCGCGGTCCGCCCGGCGGCCCGGTCGTCGATGCCGACGAAATGATCCCGCTCGGAATTCGGCTGATCGGAGACGAGCGCGACGACGTGCAGGCCCGCCGCCTTCATCCGGCCGATCGCGTCGCGCACCTGCGGTGTCTCGGGTGCCATGATCGCGACGCCGTCGACCTCCACCGGGCTCAGGCCGTCGAGCAGACGGACCAGCAGGTGCGGATCATGCGAGGGGGCGCGGATCACCCGCACCGTGACCCGGTCCGCGACATCCGCCTGCTCCGTCTCGTGTACCGCCGCACACAGGGTATCGACGAACTGGCTCGGCCCTTGGGGCAGCACGAACGCGAAGCGGTACTGGCGTTGCCGGGCGAGGTTGGCGGCCGACAGGTCGCGGATGTAGCCGAGTCGGTCGATCGCCTCCTGGACGCGACGGATCGTCGTCGGGCGCACGCCCGGCCGCTCGTTGAGCACCCTGTCCACGGTGGCGAGGCTGACGCCCGCCACCTCGGCGATGTCCCGGATCGTCGGCCTTGCCATCCCCTACCCCTCAAAGCCCGGGCCAGCGTAGATTTCTGAGGTACGCCAATCAAGCTTCGGAAGAAGGGCGATGCCCGCACACTCCGGTGCACGGCGGACCCGATGCCAGGGGCACCGGCGGAAGGGCCGGTGGCATGACAGGGCGCCGCGGGCACGGGTCATGCCACGACGACCCTGGGTGAAGGGGCCCGGACCGCGATGCCCGAACCCCTGCCGCGGGACGATCGGCCCGCCGAGCGCCGCCGACATCCGGCGGCGGGACGGCGCCAGGGCCTCCCGTCGCGCCTCAGGCGGGAGAGAAGACACTTCGGGCGCCGCCCGATTTCTGGGACCTGAAGATCGAGCTGGCATCCTTCGCCGGCGGCAGCGGGAGCCGCACCGGCACGGCCTCCATCCGCGGCTCCAAGGTCGGCCTTCCACAGATCATCCGCTCGTGCAGGTCGTCCCAGATGGCCTGCTGGCCGAGGCGATGGATGTACGACCCTGCGCCAAGCAGCGGCCAGGCATCGGCGGCATGGACCTCGAAGAACAGGATCAGCCGAGGCCGGTCGCTGGTGTTGGGCGCCGAGCCGTGCAGCGTGCGGGCATGGTGGATCGTCATGTCGCCTGCCCTGCCGGTCAGCGTCACCGCCCGCTCGAAGTGGAAATCCGGGTCGTCGGGATCGATCGCCCCGCAGAACACCCCATTCGCATGGTGGCTGAGCACCGGTCCGCGATGTGAGCCGGGGATCGCCATCAAGGGGCCGTTCGACTCGTCGACGTCGTCCAGCATCAGACCGAGCGCCAGCATGTCGTCGTTGGTGGCGGGGTAGAACGCCCAGTCCTGGTGCCATTCCACCGCGGCCCCGCCGCCCGGCGCCTTCGTGTTCAGCTTGCTGGTCTGGAGCGCCACGTCCGGGCCGAGCAGCGCGTTCAGGCAGCCGATGATCTGCGGCCCATGGAGCAAGTCGCGGAATGCCGGGTGCTGCTTGTGCGGCAGCTTGATCCGCGTCAGCCGAGGCGAGTCCGGCCCGTGGCCGTCGTCCAGGTCGAAGACGTCGTCGCTTTCCGAGACATGGCGCGAGCGCTCGATGAAATCGAAGGCGATCTGTCGCAACTCGGCCACCGTGTCGGCAGGAACCGCGTCGCGCACCATCAGATAGCCCGCGTCGCGATAGAAGGCCACCTCGTCGTCGCTCAACATCGCCCTGATCCTCCCCTTCGACGGCACAACGGTGTGATGGACGCCAGCCCCAAGTCAATCGGCCCGGTCCGCCCCCCGCGGCGATGCCGATCGCGCACTGGGAGGGGCGCTGTGCCCCTAACTGCGCCCCCTGGCGACCCGGCCGGCAAGGCCGCTGCGGATGTTCGGGATCAACACCGACAGGATCAGCAGCGCTCCGATCACCCCGGTCTGCAGGTGTCCCGTGATGTCGGCCAGTGCCATCCCGTTGCGCAGGTTCAGCACGATCAGGATCGCCAGCACCGCTCCCACCAGCGAGCCGGTGCCGCCGAAGATGCTGACCCCACCCAACAGCACCATGGTGACGATGTCGAGTTCGAAGCCGAGCGCGATGTCGCCGCGCACCGCGCCGACCCGCGCCGCGTAGAGCAGTCCGGCCAGGGCCGAGACCGTGCCCGAGGCGACGAACAGGATCGCCTTGACCCGGTTCACGTCGACGCCGGAATAGGCCGCCATCTCGCGGTTGGTGCCGATCATGTAGACCTTGCGCCCGAAGCCCGAGAACTGCAGCACGAAGACCAGCACCCCCAGCATGACCAGGAAGATCACCAGGGACAGCGGCAGCGGTCCGATCAGCGGCTGCTGGCCCAGCCGGTCGAACCACTCCGGGAACCCGGTGATGCCGCGGTCCTCCACCAGCACCCAGGCGAGGCCGCGATAGCCGATCAGCATTGCCAGGGTGACCACCAGCGACGGGATGCCGACTCGGGTGATCCAGAACGCGTTGAAGGCGCCGCCGGCCGCGCCGATGCCGAGCACGATCAGGCAGGCCAGCGGCGCCGGGACCCCGGCCTGGAACAGCCATCCGAAGGCGCAGGCGGCCAGCCCCATCATAGACGCCACCGACAGGTCGATCTCGCCGTTGACGATCACCAGCGTCATGATCAGCGCGACGATGATCTTCTCGATCGACAGCTGGAACAGGTTGATCTGGTTCGGCACCGTGAGGAAGACGTCGGACAGCCCGGCGTTGACCGCGATCGTCACCAGCAGCACCAGTGCCAGGAAACCTTCCCAGCCGAGCAGGCGGCGGAGCGGCGACGTCTCGGATCCGGCCATCACGGCCTCTCCTCGGCGGCGGGGTTGCGGGGCGGCGTCGACGGCGTTTCCGCGGCGAGCGCCCGTCGGAGGCGCCAGGCCAGCAGCCGCCGCATCATCAGCGTATCGACCGCGACCGAGACGAGGATGAGGAAGCCAAGAACCGCCTCGCGCCAGAACTCGCTGACCACCGCCCAGCGGACCAGGCTGGTGTTGATCAGGTCGACCAGCACCGCGCCCAGGAACGCGCCGATCACGGTGCCCGACCCGCCGAAGATGTTGACGCCGCCGACCACCACCGCGGCGACCGACTGCAGCTCGAACCCCAGCCCGGCGACCACCGTGATATTGCCGAACCGCGCCAGGAACATGAAGCCGGCCAGGCCGGCCAGCATCCCGGACAGGACGAAGGCCAGGAAGATCGTCCGCGGCGCGTCGATTCCGGCCATCGCCGCCGCCTCGGGATTGGAGCCCACGGCGTAGAAATGGCGGCCGACCCGCAGCCGGGTCATCGCCAGATGGGCGACGATCACGACCGCGACGGCGATCGCGAAGGTCAACCGGATGTCGAGGTCGCCGAAGCTGACCACCGTCGTCCGCGGCATCGCCAGCAGCCACTCGGGCAGCACGTTGGTGGTGATCGATTGGGCGCCGGAATACTCCACCAGCAGCGAGCGGTAGAGCGCCAGCGTCCCCAGCGTGGCAATGATGGCAGGAACCCTGCCGTAGGCGACCACCAGGCCGTTGAACGCCCCCAGCACGCCGCCCGCCAGGACGGCCGCGCCCACCGCCAGCAAGGGATGCAGCTCCGGCGAGCCGGCCAGCAGGTCGCCGGTGAAGAAGGCAGTGAAGCCGACGATCGAGCCGACGGAGAGATCGACGTTGCGGGTCAGCACCACCAGGGCCTGGCCGGTGGCGATCAGCGTCATCACCGCGACGCTGGTGGAAATTCTGTTGAACAGCCGGGCGCTGTAGTAGTTGTCGATGACGCTGCCGAAGAAGAGTATGACAAGCCCAAGCACGGCCACCAGGGCCAGCACCCGCAGTAGCTGCGGGCTGAGGCTGTCGAACCTGCGCATCAGGCGGCGTCCATCTCGCGGCCCTGGCCCGTGGCCAGGGCGATCACCTGCTCGCCGGTGGCGGCCTCGGCGTCGAGCAGCCCCATCTGAAGGCCCTCGCGCATCACCAGGATGCGGTCGGCCAGCGCCATCACTTCCGGCAGGTCGGAAGAGATGACGATCACGGCCACCCCCCTGGCGGCGAGCTCGTGGATGATCTGGTGGACCTCTGCCTTGGCGCCGACATCGATGCCGCGGGTCGGCTCGTCGAAGACCAGGATGCGCGGGTCCGCGTGCAGCCACTTCGCCAGCATCACCTTCTGCTGGTTGCCGCCCGACAGTTTGCCGACGTCGATATCGACGTTCGGCGTGCGGATTTCCAGGCGTCGGCGGTAGCTCTCGGCGACCTCGCGCTCCGCGCGGCGCCGGACGAGGCCGAGGCGGCCGAGGAATCGGGGCAGCGTCGGCAGGGTCAGGTTGTCGACGATCGGCTTGGTCATGGCGAGGCCCAGCTTGCGCCGGTCTTCGGAGACATAGGCGATGCCGAGATCCATCGCCCGGCGCGGATTGTCGATCGCGACCTCGGCACCGTCGATCGCGATCGCGCCGGCATCGGCCGGGGCGATGCCGAACAGCGCAAGGCCCACATCGGTGCGGCGCGCGCCGACCAGACCGGCGAAGCACAGCACCTCGCCGGCCCGCACGTCGAAGGAGATGTCCTGGAAGATGCCGGGCCGGCCGAGCCCGCGGACCGACAGCACCGTGCGGTCGGTGGCGTGGCTGGTCTCGCGGGCAAAGAAGTCGCTGGCCTCGCGGCCGACCATGTCGGCGATCAGGCCGTCGGCGGTGACCTCGCCGATCGGCCGGGTGGAGATGTGCCGGCCGTCGCGCAACACGGTGACCCGGTCGGCCAGCTCGAACACCTCCTCCAGCCGGTGCGAGATGTAGACGATGGCGACGCCCTGGTCGCGCAGGGCGCGCGCGATGGCGAACAGCCGCCGGACCTCATGCGCCGACAGCGAAGCCGTCGGCTCGTCCATGATCAGCACCTTGACGTCGAGCGACAGGGCACGGGCGATCTCGACCGTCTGCTGCTCCGCCAAGGTCAGCCCGCTGGCCGGCCGGCGGACGTCCAGCCAGACGCCCAGCTTGGCGACGATGGCCTCGGCGTCGCGCCAGGTCCTGCCCCAGTTCATAACGGTGCCGCGGTCGCGGTGGCTGATGAAGATGTTCTCCGCCACGTCGAGGTCGGGAAACACCATGGGTTCCTGATAGACCGCGGCGATGCCGAGCGCCTGGGCCTCGCGCGGGCCGCGGATGGTGCGCGGCGTCCCCTCGACAAGGATCTCCCCGGAGGACGGCTCGTGCACGCCGGTCATGATCTTGATCAGCGTCGACTTGCCGGCGCCGTTCTCGCCGACCACGGCATGGATCTCGCCGGGCTGCAGCGACATCGACAGGTCGCTCAGCGCGGCGGTCATGGCAAAGTTCTTGGAGATGCCGCGCATCTCCAGGAGGGGCTGGCTCATCGAGGGACCTCGGGGGCAGCGGACCGCCGGTTGCACGCCGGGCAGGCACGGGGGCCGGACCGATCGTTCGGCCCGGCCCCGGCCCGTCCTTGAGGCGCCTCTGCTACTGCGCCGCCTCTTCCACGTTCTCGGCGGTGTAGATCGTGAAGGGTCCCATGAGCACCCGAAGGCCCTCGTCCCGGTTCGGATCCTCCTCGATGGCGTACTCGCCCATCCGGCCGGCCACGAAGCTCTGGCCGACTTCGGCCTCCATCTGCCCGGTCGCCAGCAGGTAGCTGACGTAGTAGGTCAGGTAGCCGAGATCCCGGAAGTCCCACAGGGCGAATTCCGGCGCGCAGCCGTTCATCGTGTAGGACACCATCTCCGAGGGCAGGCCGAGGCCGGAGACCTTGACCTCGTCGCACAGGCCCTCGTCCTGCATCGCCTTGGCGGCCGCCTGGATACCGACGGTGGTCGGCGCCATGATCAGGCCCAGGTCGGGATACTGGTCCACCAGGCCCAGGGCGCGGCTATAGGAGACTTCCGACTGGTCGTTGCCGTAGACTACGTCGACCAGTTCGATTCCGTCGTATTTCGGATCCTCCAGGGCCTGCTCCATGGCTGCGATCCAGGCGTTCTGGTTGGCCGCCTCGGGCGTCGCGGAGAGCACCGCCATCTGGCCCTCGCCGCCGAGGATCGAATGGGCCATGTCGGCCATCACGACGCCGATCGAGCCGAAATCGACCTGGGCGACGAACACGCTCTCGCCTTCGCCGGACGGGATCGGCGAATCCCAGGTGACGACGTGGGTGCCGGCCTCCTGCGCGGCGGTGGCGGCCGGGACGATCTGGTCGCCGGCATTGTTCGACAACATGACCGCGGCGCGCCCCTGGGTGGTGGCGGTGGTCATGATCTCGATCTGGCCGGCGACGCTGTTTTCCGGCGTCGGGCCGAGGAACAGCAACTCGCCGGGGTTTTCCAGTTCGGCATGGGCTTCCTGCGCGCCCTCGTGCGCCTGGTCGAACACCAGGATGCCGAGGAACTTGGGCAGCAGCACCATGTCAGCGCTCATGCCCTTCTCGGGGTCGATGGCCTGGGCCGCGGCCGAACCCGCCAGGCCGAGGCCCAGCAGCGCGGCGACGCCCGCATGGACGGTCTTGTTCATGGCTTTTCCTCCCTCGCTTGAGCGATCGCGGGCCGGCCGGGGCGGCCGTCCGCCGGAGCCGATCGGCGGGCGCCGCCGTCGGTCTCTCGTTATGCTCGCGTGCCTAATTGGACTGACCAATCGCACCGGCCGTCAACAGAAATTGTCGCAACGGCCGATCGGCTGATCACGGAATTGCGCAATCGACGGACTCAATCCATCCGCCACTGCAGGGGCAGCAGGTAGGGGAAGTTGGTCTGCGGATCGATCTCCAGCTTCATGATCGGGGCCATCCAGTCGCCCCAGCGGCGGTTGACCGCGCTCTCGGCCAGGGCGGCGCGGGTGGCGGCGAGATCGTCGGTCTCGAAATAACCGAACAGGGTCAGGCCGTGCCGGAAGATGTTGTAGTTGCGGATACCGGCGGCGCGCAGCGCCTCGACCATCTCCGGCCAGATCTCGTCGTGGCGGCGCTTGTACTCCTCCTCGTAGCCGGGGCGGACTTCGAGGACCCAGGCATAGTGGGCCATGCCGATCATCTCCTCTCGTGGGGGCCGGGTGGCTGCGCGCCGCTCCACGCACGGAAGCGGTCGCGCAGGGCGACGGTCTCGGTCAGCACGTCGTCGTAGAGCGTCGCCATGTAGTCCTGGTGCACGACCTCCAGCGCCAGCCAGCCTTCGAAGCCGGCGTCGCGCAGCGCGGCGAACTGCGCCTCCATGTTGATCGTGCCCTCGCCGTCCTTGGCCTGCAGCGCGCCGGGCCGGGCCTGGCGCAGGTGCACGTGCGCGGCATGCGGCGCCAGCACGTCGATCTCCTCCTGGCGCCAGCCGAGACAGGTGAAATGGGCGTAGTCGAGGGTCAGCCGCAGACCGGGCACCTGGTCGAGGAGTTCGAGCGTCAGCCCGGGGCTTTCCAGGAACGAATGGACGTGCGGCTCCACCGTGACCGTCACCCCCGCCGCGCCGCCGATCTCGACCAGACGGTTCAATCCCTCGGCGGAGGCGGCCAGGGCCTCGCGCCGGCTCTGCCCAGGATTGACCACGCCGGGGAGGACGAAGACGGTCGGAATCCGGGCGCGGGCGAGGAACCGGCAGACCGCCCCGAAGTCCCCGATGTTGTCCGCATGCGCCGACGGGTCGGCCATGTTGCGGTCCGCCAGGCCGACGCCGAACAGGTGGTAGAAGCAGGGCACCGTCATGCCCAGCGCCCGCACGCAGTCCGCCGCCGAGTCCGGATCGGCGATCAGGGCCGCGGGGTCGAGCGCCGGCCGATAGAAGTAACCGAGGTCGATCGCCTCCACGCCGATCGCCCGGGTGACGGCCGCCGCCTCGGCGAGGCTGCAGGATCGCAGGGACCAGGAGGTGAGGGAGAGCTGCATCGGTCGCTCCGGCGGTTTCGAGGTGGCGGTCAGGCGGGGGGCGGCGCGGTCTCGTCCGCCTTCATCGCTGAGAGGGTGGAGGCATGGATGTTCTTCATGTGCCCGGTCATCGCCCGGGCGGCACCGTCCGGGTCGCGGGCGGCAAGCGCCGCGACGATCGCTTCATGGTCGGAGACGCTCTGCCTCAGCACGGCGGACGATTGCGTGGCGATCCGCCGGTATTCCATGCCCAGCACGTTGAGCGAGCGGGCCACCCGCTCCAGGAACGGGTTGCCGGCGGCGCGCCAGATGGTGTCGTGGAATTCCTGATCTGACAGGCGAAAACCGACGGAATCCGCCACCAGCCGCCGCTGCGGGCGCAGCATCGCCGACAGCTTATCGAGATCGGCGGCGGAGATCCGCTCGGCGGCATGGCGGGCGATCACCCTCTCCACCTCGATCCGCGCCTCGTAGAGCGCGTCGACGGTCAGGTGGTCGAGGGTGATGTAGAAATGCAGCGGCTCCAGCAGTTCCTCGGCGTCGAGCGAGGTGATGTAGGCGCCGCCGCCCTGGCGGGTCCGCACCACGCCGAGGATGGCGAGGCCACGGATCGCCTCGCGCACGCTGGGCCGACTGACCTGGAACATGCCGGCGAGCGCGCGCTCCGGAGGGAGCTGATCGCCGGCCTTCAGGCTGCCGGAGCGCACGAGCTCCAGGATCCGCCGGGCCACCTTCTCGGCCACGCTCTCCCGCTCGATCGGGGCGAAGCGGGTTTCCTCCACGGCCATCGCCCTCGCCTCCCCCGCCGGGCTCAGCAGGCTTCCACCGCGCCGCTGGCGGCGGAGCGATAGAGCGCGTCCAGCACCTCCACGCTGCGCCGGCCGACCTCGCCGTCGGCGTCGTTGACCACGTCCTTGCCCAGGCACAGGTCGACGAACCGGTCGAGCGCCGGCCTGGTGGCATAAGAGGGAGTGCCCTCGCCGGGGCGGAACGGATGGATCACATCGTCCCTGTCATGGCGGCGCAGTTCCAGCCGCTCGCGCTCCACGTCCAGGAACACCGCGCCGTCGTCGCCGTAGACGCGCAGGTCGATATGGGTGCCGACATGCTTCGGCACGCCGGCCGAGCCGGACAGCGAGACCGTGGCGCCGTTGGCCAGCGTCAGGCAGGCGGCGTCGTAGTAGTCGACGCCGGTCGGCGACAGGCCGGTCATGGCGAACACCCGCACCGGATCGACCGGCACCAGACGGAACAGGGCGCCCAGCGCATGCGACAGCTGCCCCCAGCCGTAGCCGCCGGCGCGCTGGGGATCGGCCCAGGTCGAGGGCGGTGGCCGGAACGTGGCCCCCGCTGTCTCCAGCATCGGCTGGCCACCGAAGAGGTCGAGCAGGCCGGAACCCATCTGGCAGACCGCGTGCCGAACCGGGCCGATCCGACCTTCGGCGATCCACGCCGAGCCCTGGGGCATGTAGTGGGTGAAGTTGTAGCCGTGCGGCACCATGATCTGCCGGCCGGCCTTCGCCGCGGCGTGGACCATCTCGCGCGCCTCGGCCGCCGTCACCGCCATCGGCTTCTCGACCAGCACGTGGGCGCCGCGAGCGAGCGCGGCCAGGGCGTTGGCGTGATGGGCCACGTGCGGCGAGGCGACCACCACGCCGTCCGGCCGCACCCGGTCGAGCAGCGCCTCCGGATCCTCGTCGCCGTCGGGAATGGCGAAGCGCTCCTGCACCAGGCGCAGCTCCTCGGCGCCGTGGCGGCAGACACCGACGATCTCGACGTCGTCCCGCGCCTTCAGATCCGGAATGTGAAACTCGGTCGCCCACCAGCCGGCCCCGAGCACCGCGATGCGCGCCTTCGCCACCATCGTCCTCCCCCGTCGCTGCGATGTTCTGTTGCATTGCCGCCCATCGGATCCGCGGGCGGCACGCAGCTGACCGACTGTAGCGCCCGGTCGGCCCCGTGATCAATTGGTCTGGCCAATCACCATGCGGTAGGCCGGCGCGGTTCGCGCTTCCCGCTCATAGAAGGCGGTGACCTCCCGCGAGAGGGCCCGCCACGCGCGACGAGGCCGGGAGGGTCGGTCCGTCGAGCGCGAGCGGACGGCACCGGGGAGGAGACCGCGGCGGCCCGGCGCGCCGACCACGGCCCAGCGACCGACAGGGACTGAAGCCGCCGAACTCCTAGCCTTCCGGCTCACGGGCCTTCTTCGCGACATGGTCGAGAAGTCTGTAGAGCGCTTCGCCATCCTCATCCGACAGTCCGTCGAGCAGACGGGCGTTGACCTCCTCGTAGAAGAATTGGAGATGTCGAAGCCGCTCACTCTTGGCCGTCAGGAACACCCTGCTCGCCCGCCGGTCCGACTCGTCCGGGCGACGGCCTAGGAGGCCTCGCTCCACCATGCGATCGATGATCCGCGATGCCGCTGGCCCGGCATTGCCCGTGTAGGCGGCAATCTCCGAGACGGTCAGGTCGTCTCTTTGCCACAGCGCGCTCAGGACCACCCACTGCTGAAGGGTCAGGTCATGCCGCGCCAGCAGCCGGTTGCACAGGCCGTTGACCGCCGATGTGGCGAAGTTGAGGTAGCGGCCCAGCGAGTGCGGGCGGGTCAGCTGCGACTCTGGTTCCATATGTATGCATTACACAATATCTAATAATGGATTATCCATGCTCGCACGACCCATCCTCGAACACAAGGCAGGCCCCTACCAAGGCAGCCATTCGGTCCGGACGACCATCGACCGGATCCGCCGCATCCGTCGGGATGAGGGTCAGGCTGCCCCTTGGCTGGCCCACGAGCGTTGGGACACGGCGCCAAATCCGAGACTGGACCGGGCTTTTCACGACGCGGGTGCCGATCCTCGGCGTCACCTCTGGCCGGCGTTTGCTCCCTTCCAGCCGGCTGACGGCGCTCGGACCGGGAGCTCCTTTCGAATGTATCATGACATTATTTTACATGTAATATAGAATGACGGCGACGTCTCGAGAAGGCGTTGCCCGCGGACAGGAGATCGAACATGGGCAAGAAAGTTCTGATGGTCGGATGGCACCCGAGTGCCGTGACCTACGACAAGTACCCCGGCCTTACGCCGGAAAAGCTGGAAGCCGGCCTGCGCGCGGACGAATCCCGTCTGGCGCAGTTGGGCTACGAGGCACGGCTCGCCTTCATCCATAGCGCTGAAACGGCCGCCTCGGACGTGGTGGGCATGCTGAAGGACGAGGCCTATGACGTCGTGATGATCGGCGCCGGTGTCCGCAAGGACGACGACCACTTCCTCGTCTTCGAACGCCTGGTCAACACGATCCACGAGCATGCGCCGCAGGCCCGGATCGCCTTCAACACGGGGCCCACGGACTCCGCGGCCGCCATCCAGCGGTGGGCCTGACCCGCGCCCGGCAAGACGTGAGACCGGCTCCACCGCTGCGCCGGCTCGTTCCGGCGCGGCCGGTCCAGAGCGGCACGACCCCTGTGTCCGGCATGGACTATGCTGAATATGGCGCGCCAGACCTGATAAAGATGAGAACTTCGAAATTACCATCAGCCTATCACAATTCGCTCGCTCTCCTCGTTGATCGCCGCGCAGATGTGAGGGGTACCCTAATACTACAGTTGCATTTGAGCGCCTGCTGTGATTCGCTGAGCCCGAATCGGCAGGAGGCGAGACATGGCGGTTGCGGAGTGGGCGGGGACGCTGGTCGACTGGAAGACAGAGCTGGAAGCGCTGAAGCAGCATATTGCGCCGGCATTGGGTCGGGCCGAGACGCGCCAGTCGGCCGGGGCCTTTATCGATGGGCTGCTCTCGTCGGCGGAGCGCAAGACGGGCTGGATG